>Ga0206128_1000364_pt1 | contig 53017 bp, 80 predicted proteins | sample Helgoland_Spring_7_FD_148601 | JGI IMG/M metagenome (GOLD analysis project Ga0206128, IMG submission 148601) | Pelagic subsurface seawater microbial communities from Kabeltonne, Helgoland, North Sea - Helgoland_Spring_Bloom_20160426_1 | ecosystem: Environmental > Aquatic > Marine > Epipelagic ... | reverse complement strand
AGACTCAAGATAAAGCCACAACCACAATCGCCAAGAATGTTGGGCGAAGTAACGAAACAACTCCCGAAGGTCAAGCAGAGTTGCAAGCTCAAGCTAAATTTCAAAAGAAATTGGATAGTGGATATGCTCTTAACGAGATAGATGCACAGAAAAAAAAGTTTTATGAGCCGATGCTCGCACACAACTTCAAGGATCGTCAAGACGAATTGGTTGGAAATTACCCTGTTTACTCGCAACCAAAATTAGATGGAATTCGTTGTATAGTACGCAAAGAAGGCGATACGCTCATTGGAAGGACTCGTAATGGCAAAGAGATAGAATGTATTCCTCACATCTTGAAAAGCCTAAATGGGTTCTTTCTCGCTCATCCTAAAGCTATTCTCGATGGTGAACTATACAACCATGATTTGCGTGAAAACTTTAACAAGATCACTTCTCTTGTTCGCAAGCAAAGACCAATCAAGTCAGACAAAATGACTGATAAAGCATTTGCGAAAAAACAAATTGAATATCAATCTAGAGTTATTGAGGCAGAAGATACAATTCAATATCATGTATATGATTGCCCAAAACTAAATGATGTAGTGAATGAATCACAATCGTTTGACTTTAGAATGGAAGAGTTGAAAGAAAAATTAATGACAAACAAACATATTGTATTAGTCGAAACATCAGAAGTTTATTCTCTCGGCAATCTAAATAGTTTGTATGGTCAATATCTTGAACAAGGTTACGAAGGACAAATGGTTCGCAAGAACTCAAGTAAATATGATAACAAGAGAAGCACATCATTATTAAAAAGAAAAGAATTTATTGATTCAGAATATAAGATTGTAGATATTGATGTTGGTAATGGCAATCGTAGTGGAACTGCAAAACATTTAGTGTGTTATTGTCCGACAACGAAAACCACATTCAATAGTAATATCAAAGGTTCATTCGACTACCTTAAAGAGATATACGATAATCGCAAAGATTATATTGGTCAGTTAGCAACCATTAAGTATTTCCAACTTACTCCCGATGGAATTCCACGCTTTCCGTATGCAATAGCATTCAGAAACTACGAATAAACATATTAAAACATATATTGCTACATATAATACAACATATCAAACAACTTAAAACAAGCATACCAAGGAATGCCTTGTAGAACCCCTGTTTCTTATTCTCTTATATCATTAGATACTATATACAACAATATACCATTCTATATAAGGAATATAATACAATACAATACAAATATTACTATACATAATATACAATTAATAATAACAATTTTAAATACATTAAATAACTGAAAATAAATTAAAAAAAGCTGATAGTGGGTAGCCCGACTTAAATGTATAAAATAAAACATTCGATTATAACTTAACAACAAATAAAAAAATTATGCAAATTCAAATAGACAATTACAGAATAAGAAAATATGATTCATTAAATCTATGTGTGGAAGAAAGAAAGATAAAACAACAAGCAAAAAATCCATTTGGAAGAAACGGAAAGCCTGTTGATGGCGGAATCGCACAAAATATTACATCAAATAAAGTAGAATATAAGTGGCATTTAGTTTGTTATTCATCTACATTAGATTATTGTTTAAGAAAATTAGTAGATCATTGCCTTACAAATATAGAAGATATTAATACAATACAAGAAATTCAAAACAAAATAACTCAATTACATGAAAAAATTAATAAAATTAGTGCTGATAACGAGAGGCTTATTGAACAAAATATTTTATCAAGTTCTGCGGATCAAGAGGTTGATGTCGAGCGAATTGCCGAAGAAGCAATCAATTGTTCGTAATTCTCACGGATTTCCAATCATTACTAAAGATAAATAATAATTTTCAATAGTTAATAATATTTTTGATTTATTACTAATTATTCTCATTTATTCTTGACATCGCTTGTATTGTATTGTATAGTGTATTGTATATTATGACAGAAGAAGATATTTCAAAACAAATGGCGAGGGTCAATAAGTCGAATTCTACTATAACTGCAATTAGTGTTAGAGATTCAGACTCCTCAATAGAAGATATTACTGAACAAATAATTACTAAATCACCAAGCATTGAAATCGACAAGAACACAATGTCTATCAAAGCTCCCTCGCACAAACTAGAAATTGAAGAAAGAAAAAAAGGAAAATTTAAATAACTAATTGCACAAAAAAATGGATGAACTAGAAACAATAAGTGCCGAAATAGCAGACATCTTTAATAATCAGCTTGGAGGTTGCACCACAAAGCAAGCAGAAACCATATATCTATGTAATAGTAGTATGGACTTATACATGAAATTAGGCGAGCGAGACAAAGCGATATGGGAAGCCCGATATACATTAAATATACTACATAACATATTAGACGAGCGTGAAAGATAAAGAAGAAGAAGACAAATATGAAAATACATTAATATTATCTTATGAAATTATACAATTAATTGAACAAAATATTATGTTGTTTAATGATGAAGAGACAGAAGAAGTATTAATGAGTAATGAAAGTATATCTTTTCACTTAGAGAATGATAATCCCGATAGAGCATATATAGAAGCACTTAACTTAAAAGAATATTTAATAGATTTAAAAAAAAATAAATAAAACCATGCACATAAGAAGAGAAATCGATCACATATTAGATGATATTAATAAAATAATTGCAAAAAATAAAACATCAAATAAAGAAGGCGAAGATGAGAAGGCAATGTTAAAACATTTATACGAAACAATCAATCTCAAAACAAACAACGGCAAATATGCCAAAGGAATGTGGACTGACTCGCCCGAATTTTTGTACAATCAATAAACACACTTAATTATACAAAATAATTTATTAAATAATGAAAACAATTTTAGATAAAGTTGATCCGAAATATTTAGAATGTGCTACAGGATTATGCGAGCATTCAATTCACTCATTAAATCTATTAACTTGGCTATCAATATCATTAGTCTTAGGATTCCTTATAGGAAAAGTTTTTACATCAAATAATAATAGTTAATAGTATAAATTTTTAAATAAAGTCGCGGTGATCAAAATTAGTTCTTGACAACCGCCAAATAATCTGCCATACTTGTAATTATGAAGAAAAATGATTTGAATAGAATAGAAGATGCGATTTATGATATGGGTAGTGCGAATGCAGATCAAGTAGCAAAGGTAAGTTCTACTGTAGAAAAACTAACTGACCAAATATCAATATCAAATGGTTATTCAGATGATATAAGAAAAGAATTATCTGATTTAAATAAAACACTAATGTTGATTGCCCAAATATTAAGAAATAAATAAACAAATTTTTGCATGATATAAGATGCACAAATATAGTATATACTCTTATACAATACAATATACTAAATAAACAATAAAATTGCATGATATAAAAGGCAAAACAATACAACTCAAATAAACACTTAATTATACAAAATAAATTATACAATATGATATACGAAATAATACATTCAATAGTAAGTTGCGTAGGAGCAGTAACAATTTTAACATTAATGTCTCTTGCAGTAGATAAAGCATACAGGTTAATCGCAAACAAAATTTAATAAAATATGAATCAAAATAAATACTTAGTTGGAAAAAAGAAAAGCGGAAAAGGAATGGTTGGTCACAAAGGAGGACTCGCCACTCCAACAGGAGCATTCGGAGGAAAAAGCAAGTTTAATAAAAAGAGGCTTGACAAGAAATCCTAATCTGATATACTTAGGGTTATGAATTATTGCGAAGAACAAATTGAATATCTTGAGTGGCAAGCTCAAGCAGAAAAAGAAAAGAATGACAACCCATGCGATGTCGCAGAAGGAGTATATATGTTAGTAGATGATGCGAGTCCGAGCGAATCGCCTCTTTATTTTCGTTCACTTAAAGGAGCAGTTGATTGGGCAGAGAATGACGATCAATACATTTCTTATCAAGGAGAAGAGCAATGGTCAGTATATAGAGTCGGAGGAAAAGTACTATGACATTTCAAGAGATTGACATAAAAAATGTTGACTACATGATACCAAATGGTAGCGAACTCGCAGTTATTGACAGAAAAGATTTAATGAAAGATGATCTCGATCAAGCATTGATTCTCTATGGATGGGACGAAGTAGGAATATTCGATCATGAATTTGATTTACCAACATACGGATTCGTTTCTTAAAAAAAAGACTTGACAATATATTACATTCTGATATACTAGAATACATAAACCAATAATTGCGAAACAAAAAAAATATGATTAAAATAAAAATTGAAGACTACTATGGTAATGATGTATGCTCCTTTCTTGTCAATCCATTTGACGAAGAGAATACGATAAACGCATTCGGCAAGTTTGATGGATGCGATATTGCTGACATTGACAAAGAAGAAGATGGAACTGAAGTTGTTCGTGTCCAACTTAACCACAACTAAAAAAAGATAAAATTATGAGTATTGCGAAAAATGCGAGAGCGAGCCAAGTAATGGCAGATATTAAAAGTGGTAAACACACACCTGCGAATAAGCAAGGTAAGTTTGCGAATTATGGATCAGTTGACGAGGATAGTATATACTATTCAACAAAACTATCTCAAAAAGCAGATGCAGTTCGCATCGCAAGAGTCGAAGCAAGCCGAGCAAGATTAAGATTGAAAGGAATTTTTATTTAATGATTAAGTCACTATCCCCAAAAGCCTCGATGTTCGCTACAGAACAAGAACTTCGAGAAGAGTTAACTGAAAAAGAATATGTATATGTTAAGCTCGCCAAACTAAATGAATTTATTGCTGATCTTTATCATTGCACAAAATATCCAAACAATAAAATAATTGATGCAAATAATACATACAATTATATCAATCAAATACAACAAGACTTATTAAGAATAAATAGAACATCAAATAATAAAAAAGTTCTTGACAAATAACAAATAATAGAGTATAATAGATACATAATTAAGAAACAAACTTAATCAAAATAAATAATCGATCTTTAACATTTTAAAAACTTTGGAGAGGTAGATATACTTCTCCTGTGGGTGACTGAGCAAGCTTGTCGTGAGCGAGCTAAGGTACGCAAACTTTCTGTGGTAGATTAGCAGAGTCCAATCGGATGAGCTAGAGACAATTCCAAGTCTCGTTTGTGGTGCGAAGTAGGTACTCTATGAACTGATGTTCACGCCGAAAAGTCGAAGGTATACAGTAATCCTTCCCCACACCATTTTATTTATTATTATTCATGTTAAGCCCGATCAAGGTAAATTACTTTGGTCGGGTTTTTTGTTTGACAATGCCCACAGATCTGTCATACTAGATATTATGGAAACGATTAAACAAATTCTCACAAACTACGGTTACATCAACTCAGCTCAACTTGCCGAAATCAACGACAACTTTCCTCATATGAAAGTCGTAATCAAATGGGGAGGCATGCCTCGTGATCGAGTTCCTGTTCATCAAGCAGTGAAACTCATTAATAATATTGAATCAAAAAACATTGACTATTGCAGAGAAGTATTCTTCGCATCAGATGAAATGAGTAAGCTTAGAGAAGTATTTCACATTGCACAATAACCTAACATAAAAAAACATATGATTAATCCAGCAGAAGTAACAAACTATAATAGAACACAATATCAATTAGAAGAATTTATTTTATTTGGTATCAATGTAGCAGGAAAGAAAAGTTCAATCGAAGCACCTAAATTGGAAGTGTTTATCGAGAGAGCAAAAAACATAACAAAAGAAACATTACCATTTAATTGTATAAGAAAATTGATTGAATTGGGCCGGCTGCAAGAGATCATGCATTGGGCAAAGCTTAGTCCATACAAGCAAAGATACAATTCTTATGTTGCTGTGTCCAAGATACAAGACCTTCAAACCGTCACCCTGAACAAACTTTTAGAGGTTGCTGGTATCGGGCTTAAAACGGCAAGGTTCTTTCTTTCTCATAGTCGCGAAGACTTTGACGAGCCGATGCTCGACACACATATCTTAAGGTTCCTTCGTGACCAAGGGCATAAGGACGCCCCAAAGAGCACGCCTTCGAATGTCGGCATCTACAACTATTACGCTAATGCATTCAAGATGCATGCTCGAATCTTAGGAAAGTCAGTGACTGACCTTGATCTAGAGATTTGGAAGAAGTACTCCAAGACGGCATAGAGTGTTGACAATAATTATCTTGAGCGCAATCGCAGGCCTTATACAATTCATTAGAGAAGAAAGGGACGACTTCTAAATAACAAACTTATCTTGTTCAAATATCAATAGTAAATAACACAAATATAAGAGCCAAATATAAGAAGAAAAATAATAAACATAATCAAATTAAAATGACATAAATTACATAAGTTATTGAATAACAACGAGTTGCGTAAAATCCGCCTAGGCGTTTTTTTATAACTAATTGGCTACTAACGACTTGCAATGTTTTAGAAAAAAAATGCCCCAACTTCGATGTGTCGATAAAATCTAATTCTATCGACATATACGGCTTGACCTGTCGATGCCGTCGACATAAATTGGAGAAAAAAATGAAGAAAAGGGTTGACTTGAGGTAAAAACCTGTCATACTTGTATTTATGATCAAGACAAAGCCTAACGAAAAAAGATATAAGATTGACTTTGGTAGTCCTGTTTTTGTTTACAAGAATCTTCACAAGAAATGTTGGAGCATCAAGCAAGACGGATTAGTTAAAGCTCATACCAAATTACTAGCAATGCATAGTTGCACTTTCAAGGTTAGCAAAAGTGGGCGAGAAAGAGTTTTAAAAGAACAGCGTAAAAATGTTCACGCAGGAATCGAGGGCTATGTAGAGAATTGGCAAATGGGCGATTGGAGAGATTCTCATCCCACTGCAAGACCTGTTTCCTATAATCCATATAAGTATGAGAATTTTGTTGACAAGGACACGGAACAAATGGTAGACTATGCTATTGCCGTAAGACTAGAACCCAAACAAGTATTAGCAGTATTATGAATGAAGACCAAATGACAAAAACGCAGTTAAAGAAAGAAATCTTAGATGAGTTCAACTACTTATCTCCAACGGATTTAATTAAAATTTTCGAGATGATTTTCGGAAGTGGGCAAGTTGAGCTTAACGAAGTAGATTGGAGTAAGTAATTATGACACAAGCAAAGATAAGACAAACCATCATGGACATCGTCCGGGGAGAAATGGCATACGCAGATCCAATGTCCAAGGTATGCTTGGAGCAGAACGAGCGTCATCCCGAAAAGTTTCCACTTGGAAGTACATTTCAATCAGCCGAAGAAGTTTTGGAGGATATCATTTCTGACTTGACATCATTGCAAAATGAGCTTAGAATAGAGTCTTCTTTTCAATCAGCACAACTCTAACAACAAGGAAAAAAATCATGGGATTAGATCAATACGCATACTCACGACCACCACGCAAACGCAACTCAGATAATGACATTCAAATTGCAGAATGGCGAAAGCATAATCGCTTGCAAGGATGGATGCAAGACCTTTGGGAAAGTAAGGGTTGCCCAAACGAAGACAAGTATGGTGACGATGACGATGACGATGCCGAAGTTCTTTTTAATTGCGTTCCCTTGCAATTAACGGAAGAAGATATTAATTCTCTTGAAGATGCGATTCTTAATTTCGAGCTTCCCGAATCAAATGGATTCTTTTGGGGTTCTGATTCTTATTTTTGGACTGACGAAAACGATGAACCTCATTCCGATAACGATTATTGGTACAAAGAAAGCGATTTGCAATTTGTCAAGGATGCTCGCAAGGCACTAAAAAAGAAACACAGAATTTTTTACTCTTGTTGGTATTAATGCTTGACTTCCACCAAAAACCTGCCATACTTAACATTATGAATATGATACTAGACACACCACAACAAATTAACGCATTCCGATTAAGAACTATCGCAAGAGGAATAAAGCTAGAAATGAGAGGACTAAAGATGTCGAGAGGCAAATCTTGCTATTCGATTGCGAAATCAGAATTTGGTTTTAAAGGCAATCGGCAGTCCGTTCTCGATCAACTTCTCAACAAAATGGAGGGGTTAAAATAATTATGAATAACTACATCGAAGCAGTATGCGAAGGCAAACCTCTTGACCTTCCAAGTTTTAACGAAGACTCCGAGCAATGGGAATTGTATTTCGAGGAGTCGCCAACATCGTGGCATCCATATAGTCAAAGAGATTTAATAGCAGTTAGTTTTGACTCAGCAGATCAAGCGTGCAACGCATACAACCACTACAACCAAGGATAAGAAAATGAATACAACAAGAATCGCAACTCTTCGCACTAAAATTCGTAACATGGGTTACGCTCTTGCTCAAGCAGAAATGCGTGGGCTTGGAGGCAAAGGTTTATTCTCTCAAAAACTTGCACATAATTTGCTCCTTAGTGAGCTTTATTTGCTCGAAAAAAGAGTTTAGTTAACTTGGGACCCGTAGCTCAGTTGGTTAGAGCGTCCGACTCATAATCGGAGGGTCCTCGGTTCAAGCCCGAGCGGGTCCACCAAGCTTACCTAAATCACTTGCCACCAAGGACTTACGCAAAAAAGTCCTGGGCGGTTTTTCCTAAGTCATTGATATTCATATACTTACAACTATTTTAATTTTATGAAAAAAAAGGGTTGACATGACATCATTTTCTGTCATACTAGTATACATCAAGACGATAACTGAACTTAAAAAAAATTAGTCGAAACAAAAAAAACTTAATCGAAGAAAAAAAAGCTTGACAAAAACTAAAAACTTTCGTATAATTAAATCTTACAAAGCGATAAACCAAAACTAAAAAAACTATGAATAAAAAAATTGATCTCTCCGTATGTGGCACAAAACGAATCGACTTTAGCGAAGTAAAGTCCGTACAGACTCCCGAAAAAACTGAGTCTTGGCAACCAATCGGTCATGCGTTCCTTGCAGATCGTGTTCAGAATCAAATCCAAGAAAATGGTTGGGAAGTTGTAGACACTTATCATTCACTTCATCGCTTTGGTCAGCGTTACTTTGGACTCTTCCACATCAAGAACACAGGTTCCGACTCCAAGGATCGTGGCACAATTCTTGGACTTCGCAACTCGCATGATAAATGCTTTCCTGCAGGTTTGTGCATGGGCAACGCTCCATTTGTTTGCTCCAACCTTATTTTCACCAACGAAGTAGTTCTCGCAAGACGACACACAAAAAACATTCTTAATGACCTTTCTCAAGTGATCGCAAAGACTCTCGGCAAGATGACTGAGACATGGAAAAGCGATGAGCAACGGATCAAGGCATACAAGAAGTATAAGCTCAACAATACACAAGCCCATGACCTCGTCATTCGTGCTTACAAGAATGGAGCGATCAGCAAGGGTAAAATCGCTGATGTTGTCGAGCAATGGGATAAGCCCGAACATGACGACTTTTCCCCTCGGAATCTGCATTCATTGTACAATGGCTTTACTCATGTTCTTAAAGGTGGAGTTCATGCTTTACCGAATCGCTCTCTCGCTCTTCATGGAGTTCTCGATTCAGAAGTCGGCTTCTCTAAGTAATCAATCTAACCTAAACAAAAACCTAACAAAAATTAAAATTATGAAAAATCAAGCAAAACTCAAAAATGTAGTTGAAAATCTCAGAGGACGATTCGTTTCTCTTCTAGTTAAACAAGGGGAGCAACGCAAGGTCTTCTCGGCAAAAGTCAAGAGTGTTACTGCTCGCCATGTAATGTTTTCGGACATGAATGGAGCGAATCGTCGAGTCAATCGTCGCCATGTTCTTCGAGCGACTTGTGCAGATAAATCCTTTAAAAGGTCAGTGAGCCTAGGTTAATTAGTCAATCTGCGTAGCGGAAAGATTAATGATTGCCCCCCGATTGGGGGGCTTTTTTGTGCCCACATTTATTATTGCATAAGTCGTTGAGGTTCAAGAGGTTAGGGAAAACCGGCCTAGGCTTTTTTGCGTAAGTCGTTGATAGTCAACGAGTAACGTCATAAAGTTTTTTTAATTTTATTAATTTTAGGGTTGACTTACCTCTATATGATGTCATAATTATACTCATGAAAGACGAACAAGCAAAGCAAAGAATGAAACAATTTCAAGAACTTCCCTCTAATACTATTTCATGGGAAACTTTCAAGAGATTGCTCGGACAATTCGGTACAGAAAAAGGAATCGAAAAAGCAAAAAACATTATTAAAAAGCTTGACAGAAGCAACTAATTCAACCATAATTAAGACATGATTAAAACAACACTTCTCACATCAGGTAACCAAAAGATTCTCAAAGGCGAGAAATTAGGTTACATCACAAAAGGCATTCACCTTGCCCCAGCAAATCTTTCAGGCTACGAAACTTGCCAATGGCGTTCTAAAGGTTGCACAATGTCTTGTTTGAATACGGCAGGTCGTGGTCAAATGGGATCTGTTCAAGATTCACGCATCAACAAAACAAAATTGTTCTTTGAGAAGCAATTTGATTTCCTTGCTAAACTATCCAAGGAAATTAGCTCTTCAATCAAGTCGGCTCAAAAGAAAAGTATGAAGGCTGTATTTCGCCCTAATCTTACAAGCGACATCATGTGGGAATCTGTTTTCTTCAACGAAGGCGAGCCAAAAACAATTTTTGACAAGTTTCCCGAAACTCAATTCTATGATTATACCAAATCATTTAAAAGGATGTCAAGCTTTCTCGGCAAGCCTTTCCTAAAGAATGAAGAAAAATTTCCTTCCAATTATCATTTGACTTTTAGTCGTTCAGAGAATAACGACAAGAAATGCGAAATGGTTCTTTTAATGGGTGGTAATGTAGCCGTTGTATTTCGCAATCAATTACCCAAAACATGGAAAGGTTTTGAGGTCGTCAATGGTGATGAAACTGACTTGCGTTTTCTTGACAAGAAAGGTGTGGTCGTTGGCTTGATCGAGAAAGGTATGGCAAAGAAAGACGCAACAGGATTTGTAGTAGAAGGGATAGACTCATGAGTGAAGCATATTACGAATCAGCCGAAGATTTAATGATTAGCCAAGCAAGAGCGTTTGAAGAACTCTCAAAGCATGGTTGCCAAGATATTCACCAATTCATTTTAGACATGGGTGACAAAGAAGAGTATAATGCACAAAAAGTGTTAGAATGGTTAGGGTACTGATATGATTAAAGTATTATTATTTACATCAATTTTATTAACCTTTAGTGCATATATTTTATTATGTATTTATGCAGATGTCATAAACTGTTGGTTATGAACTAGTTAGGGCAAAAAGCCCTGGGCGGTTTCGCGCAAGTCATTGAGCATCAAGAGCTTACAACTATTTTTATTTTTTTTCATTTAGGGGTTGACTTAGTTCGAGATTCTGACATACTTATATTTATAGTTCTTTAATAGTTCAGATCATTATGTCCTCTTAGCTCAAGTTGGTAGAGCATCAATCATTCCGCAGTATACTAGTTAAGTCTGCAACCAATTGATCATTGGTAACGATTGAAGATGTGGGTTCAAAGCCCACAGGGGACTGCTCTTTTTGTAGATGCGAAAGCATTGAACAACGAGGCGTCAGCACACGCCTACAACCCTTCGGGGAGAGAAAAAGAGGTACATAAAAAGACTTGACACCACAAAAAAATCTGTCATACTAATACTTATGAAGGCGAAAAAGATAAAACTCAGACATCAAATCCTTTTCACTAAGGCTCGACCTTTCAAGATGAAAAACAAAATTCTTGATAGGAAACTAAAACACAAAACAAAATTAAACTATGTATCTTAATGACCCAAACCACTTGCAAGTTCAGGATGTTGACTCGCTAGAAGCAAACGAATTAGTTATGGCATTCATTCACGACAACATGATCGAACCAATGACCGACAAGAATATGCTTGACAACGATCAGCTTTCAATGTTGAATGTTATTGGTGGAGCATTAAAAGCTATTGCACAAAAAGCACACGCTTATGAAACTCTAACCGAATCGCAAGACTCATCTCATTATCGCAACTAAATGAACGAAAAAAAACATCTAATTACCAAAAGCAACGATGGTTGCGTAATAATTATTAAAGCCAAGAAGAAGACCGAGCAAACAGATGTGTTCATTTCCAACTCAACATTTAAAAAGAACATTGAAAGTAATACATTTGTTAAGCACGCACATTTAACCTATAACGACAACCCAATCTACATTTACCACGAAGACCTTTAAACTATGCAAGACAATAAAGACATGAGCTATAACGGATGGAGTAACCGAGAAACTTGGAACATAGCATTATGGATCCAAAACAATGAATATTATTATGTAACCGCAAAGAAGTGCGGAGACTATGAAACCTTTAAGAGGGTCGTGTCAGATGAGGAAACTCTTGACGGAGTCAGATGGGACGATGCACTTGTAAATATTGAAGAGATAAACACCGAAGTAATCAACGAACTATGAAAAAAAGAACTTACCAAGTATTAAAGAGCGGAAAAGCAATGGGAATCATTGGCAACCTCGATTACATCATCAATGTAATCCGAAGTCTAGAATCAAACCTTGGCAAGGCAATAACTCACTCGCCTTTTACTATTGGCTTGATAATGGAATAGCCAAACTTAAAAGTTAAATAGGTTAAATACAAATACAGTTTTCCGGGCCCCAAATACAAAAAAGCCAAATATAAATACAGTAAATAATAGAATAGTACAATAATTACATAAGTCGTTGATTATTAACATTTTATAAAAAGCCCTAGGCAGTTTTCCCTAAGTGATTGAGTATCAACGAGTTATGAAAAAACTCCCTGGGCTTTTTGCCCTAAGTCTTTGAGTATTAATGAGTTAGGGGAAAAGTCAAGCTCCGATACTCAGCGATTGACCTATTCCCCTAAAACACTAAAACATCATGTGCTTAATCTGTGTTATCAGTCAACGCTCTGAATAAACCTATTAATCCTCCTACGACCATAATTGTTAGTATATCCACTTATGCGATTGACTTATTGTCTTCAAAGATTTCCCTCATTAATGGGCTAACTACTTGCATATCTCGCAAGTTTTCATCATTGTCGAAGTCGTCTTCATCGTCTGCCTTGTCGTGACTAGATGCCAATTCTGAAACCTCGTCTGTGATTTCTCGCTTTGATACATCAAGTAAACCATGTTCAAGGATTAAGTCTTCAGCTAACTTTTCAGCTTTCAAGTCTTCAATTTGAAGAGCAAGAGAAGCCGAGACTTGTGCGTTATTATTTGCAACTGCGTTGCGTATTGATTCGATTCTTTCGAGTTCTGTCATAATTGTATTCTAGTTGTTTTAATTGATTGAGTCAAGCCTTAACAAGCAAAAAGTGAGATTAAAAGCATTTGGGCTTTTGCATTCGATTCGATCTCGTCAAGTTGCATTTGAGCATTCATGACTATTTGCTTAGAGCCTGTATGCCCTGCGTCTGCTTGTGGTTGGTGGTTTGCGATTAAATCGGTGAGTTCTTTTATTTTATTCATAGTATTGATATTATAGGTCTTAGGTTGTTGTGTCAAACTTATTTTTTAATTTCTTTAAAAAGTTTACGGATTTCTTTGATGCGTTCGAGCATTCCCTCGATAGTCATTTTTTCAGTTAGAGTCCGAGGAGCATCTGATTTTTCTTGTGCCATGTAGTTGAGAAAATCAATCGATCCTTCAAGTTGTGCTAGAGCAGTACCGAAATCGATTTCGTTACAGAGTTGTTCTTTTGTTTTAATCATATCTTAATCTAATGTATTTAATGGATTGTGTCAAACTTTTTTTGCAGTAAGTGGTAAATCTTTTGCTAATTGAATATTTCTTTCGTCATCATCGAAGAACCAAATTTTATCGAAGTTTTCAATTATTGATAGTAAAACTTTTCTTTTTGACTTTGCGATGTCTGAGCCTTGAGATCCAACGCAATGAATTTCTTTTGCAGTGATGAAGTTATGACCCAAGAATTCAGCTATTGCAGAAGATGCAGAGCTTGTTCTTGCCGTTAAGATGAAAACAGAATGACCTTCGTTGAAAACATCTTTCGCCAAGTCTATTAATTTTGTTGGTGTTCCGTTAAGAATAAAACTTGATTTGTCAAAGTCTGAGAAGTCGAACCATTGACCATCTTTTAGCTTTGCGTCATTAAACCCTTGAGGAGTTAAGCTTGCAACGCATTCATTTTGTTCACTCATGACATGAACCTTTGCATCTGTGAATGCTAAAGTATCATCAAAGTCGAAGACAAAAGCTTTTGTTTTATTTTTAATCATACTTAAACATAAGGCATAACCAAGCAAAACGCAAACTTTTTCTCACTTACCTTTCAACTATCTTTTTGCACAATCCTGTTGCGATTTTGTTGCGAAGTTGGCACGGAATCTGTATCAATTCTGTTGTAAGTCGTTGCTATTCAACGAGTTGCGGAAAACCGCCCAGGGATTTTTTCCCTAAGTCGTTGATGTTCAAGACCTTACGAGATAACTGACTGCACAATCCTACGGCAGGATAGGGCACAAAAAAGCCCACATAGTGGGCTATTGCATAGGTTAACTATGTGGGAGTTTAAGTTATATTTTCATTAAGTTCTTGGATGAGATAGACAAAGAGACTTGACGAGCTTCGCCTCTCATTATTCCTTTTGAAGTGCTCCATCTGTTTTGCATGGAGGTATTACTCACAAAGAATTTGCTTTTGATCTTTGCATTTATATTTTTGACGAATTGGCGAGTTTCTTCTATTGTGTTATCTCTGTCTTTAACGAATTCAGAGGCTTTCTTCCAAGTGTTAAAATGTTTTAGTAAAGAATTATCAGCTTTGATTTTGATAAATTTAATATCTACAAGATTGTCGGGCGTTCCATCGTAAAGCCCAATCACTATAACCAAGCCATCTTTAAGGCATTGCATTTTTCTTTCAAGGTCGCCAAGCATTATAACAGAAGATTTAATGTTGTAGTATTTTACTTCCCAATCTGCAACCCAATCAGATGGAACATTTCCCTGTGCAACGATCTCTTTTGGAAAGTCAACCTTGGACTTGTATTGATCATATTCGGGAAAGTCGAAGTGATCAGCGAGGAACATCTCCAAACTTTTACCATGTCCTGTTTTACTGCGAGGGCTTGAGTTTGTTGCAAATTGAGAGATTCGATTCATTTGAGTTTTAGCAATTTTCATTTTATTTATTTTGTTATTTATTATTAATGTTATAAGTAAGAGAGTATAGTATTTTTTATAAAGGTCAAGCTTTATTTTTAGTTATTTTGCATTGCAACTTTATCCTGTAAATCCCATTCTGCAAGCCAATCTTGATTTTGTCGTAGTAAGTCTTTGGAGATTGCAACAATTGCCGGATCGCTCTCGTTTCTGATAACTTCTTGATGAAAGAAGATATCGGCTTTAACTTTTTTGAGAAGTGTAATTCCTTTGTCCATATATACAACATAAAGGAAAAGCCGGCAAGACACAAGCTTTTTCTCACTTACCTTTCAACTATCTTTTTGCACGATTCGACTGCGATTTTGTTACGAAGTTGGCACGGAATCTGTATCGATTCTGTTGTAAGTCGTTGCCGTTCAACGAGTTACGGAAAACCGCCCAGGGATTTTTTCCCTAAGTCGTTGGTATTCAGTTACTTACGAAAACTTATTAGTCAACTAAGATGAGAGGATCGGGCAGTGGGGTATGAGCTACATAGTCGGCAAGCTCATTTTGAGCTATCTTATCAAGTTCTATTTGTGCGTTCATAACATACATTCTTGATAGAATAGACCCATTTTTCGCAGGCTCGGCGTGATCGTCAATTATTTTTTGCAATTTTTGTTTTTCGTTCATAATTTTATTTACTTGAGAGAATCGGGGCTTTTGTTTTAGCACTTAATCTTTTTGCGATTCGCAAGGCTTTAGCGTGAGATTTCGCTCCATCAATTAATTTGCCATTAAAGACAACATTGAACCAATTAGCAAAGTTAGGGTTAGGATGTACATTTATCATTTTATTATTAAAGCAGTTTTTTAAGTTTTACGCAAGAAAAAAGATAATTTATTTTTCCCAAATTTGTTGGATGTAGTATTGAGCATTATCGCCATCTTTGCGTTGGATGCTTGTTTGAAATTGCAACTTTGGTTGAAGCGTGCGAATCATGCGAGCAACTTTTCGCCTTACTTCGTGCTTGTCTTCAGCTTCTATAGTGATTGCGTGATGTGTCTTGTCTATGTCGATGTATGACTTGGTATTGCTATTCCATAAGGAAATTGCTTCGCCATCGAGGGAAGAGACATGAACGCTTGCTACGAATGTTTTATTCTTTATCATATATACAATTTAATCTAGTTTTGGTTGAAAGTCAAACTTTATTTTACTTTTTTTTTCTTATTATTGAAAGACAACATTAAAACGGAATTGATTGAGACCTTCGTCTCGCATGATCTTATCAAGATGCGATTGACTTGATGCAGTCCGAACCCTTGGGCGATCGTTGCCGTTTGAGTCGATGCCTTGATCGAAGATTTTTACTGAAGTATGGGTTGACCATTCTTTTATTCTAACTTGTATTTTATTCATATTATTTAATTTATTAAAGATTAAGCGTTTCGCTCCATTGATCTAAAACCAACTCTTTCCTCAAGCTCGATCATTTGAGCGTTGTGTAAATGGAGCTTCCACTCTTTGAGATCTTTCTCAAGTCGGGCGATTTCTAAGGAATCGGTAGCGTTACGGATGTCTGTTTCAGTTTCTCTGATACGGAATTTTATTGATGATGAATTCATATTATTTTATTGTTATTATTTAATTTATTCTATACCTAAAGGTAACATAGTTCGGGCGTAATTGCAAACTTTATTTTGATTTATTTTGCTTTATTTCTTGGAAAGCTTTTCTTGCCTTTTGTACTGCGTTCAACGCGTCAAGAATTGTTATGCCTTGCGTGATTGTACCTTTCCAATCGGATAAATTTGACTCACGAGCCAAGTGGTTCAAGTTGCCTTCAGCTTCAGCCAATGCCAAGCCAAGGTCGAGATCCAAATTCAATTCTTGTTTTATTTCTTCAACTTTATTATTCTTAATCATATATACAATGTATCAGACAAAACGGCAAAACACAAGCTTTTTCTCACTTACCTTTCAACTATGTTTTTGCACAATCCTGTTGCGATTTTGTTGCGAAGTTGGCACGGAATCTGTATCGATTCTGTTGTAAGTCGTTGCCGTTCAACGAGTTACGGAAAACCGCCCAGGGATTTTTTCCCTAAGTTGTTGGCATTCAAGAACTTACGACAAGACCGACTGCACAATGCTATGGCAGGATAGGACACAAAAAAGCCCACATAGTGGGCTGTTGTATAGGTCAACTATGTGAGAGCTTAGAATACTAGAGGATCGGGCAACTTATTAGGCGATGCGAACCAATCGGATGAGTCAATCACTTGACCATTTAGTACAGGCTCGAATTTGAATTGGCAAACATCTGCATTCGCTATACCATTGACGCGTTCGCGTGTGGTGGGCGTGTTCCATCCTGCAAGCGACCAACGCACCAACCCGTCAGGGTCACGCTTGACAATCGCGTTGCCATGTAGCCAAACGGTTTGCCCGTCTGTGCGTGTATTGCCTACCTTTAAAGATGTGCCGTTATTAAAGGCTTGTTTGATTTGTTGTGTTACTTTTCGCATGATTCTATTATTGTTATTATTAATCCTATTATGGCAGATAAAATGATTGTGTCAAGCATTAAGCGAATAAAGGATGGATTTTAATTTGCCAAGGCATGAACGCAACACGCTTTTGTGATCGATAAAGACGGCAAAGAACTTGCTTGCCTAATCGGTCATTAGTGAATTCTTCGATCACTTGGTAAGTGTTATTATCTTTTGCGAGTACGATATCATTTTTCTTATACATATTATTTTATTATTTTATTGTTATTATTTAATTTATCTTATACATACAATGTAACACATAAACCAAGGAAACGCAAACTTTATTTTACTTTATTTTCGTTATTATTATTTTTAAAAAGATCTGTTTGCTTGTCAGTGATAGACCGAAACATAAGGAAGAAAGGAAACAGCCAAGGAAGGATTAAAAGAAGTATATCGTAATTCATATTATTATTTTATTATGTTTATTTTTAATTATTTTACAAGCTCGAGGATTTCTTGGCAAGCGTCGACGCAACCTGACTCCCAAAACAATTCGGGATCTTGTATTTCAGATACAACTTTTTCGGACGACAACTCAGAAGGAACCGAGACGACTTCGCCAAGCCCAAGTTTGCCACCAAAAGCTTCTGCCAAGTTGTCGCAAGCACGATCATTGCAACCTTCGTCAGCGTCAGCAAGTATTGAAAAGAGAGAGTTTATTTTATTTTGTGATAATTTCATATTATTTATTTTGTTATTTGTTAAAGTGTTTTAATTAATCTTATATATACAATCTAACATATTCTGACCAAAAGTCAAGCCTGAAGCAAAAAAACTTTGTGTTGTAAACTATTGATTATTATATACTTACGAAAACATAGAAAAAAAAAGTGAAAAAAGTTTTATTTATTAGGTATTCTGTACCCCCTCCCCCCCCTGTGACCCTACCCATTAAATGAATTCATTTTTTAATTGTATTGTGCACAAAGTGCGGGGGGTGCCTTTTTTCAATATGAAAATGAGTCTAATAAATTATAACATATTCGTCGATCCAAAAAAAATCCGGCCACTATTAAAAAATAGTGTATTTTTATATAATCAAATGGCTCGAAAACGTAAAAAACCCGAGATAACAGATGAGGACGAGATCAAGAAGATCGCATCCTCTCTGCATAAAAGAAACGTCAAGCTGAAAAAACTAAGCCTAACTGACAAACAACTAGCTTTATTAAAAATAATATTTGATAAAGAAACAAGTATCGTATTCATCAGTGGCCCTGCGGGCACAAGTAAAACTTATATAGCAATATATGGAGCATTACAATTATATAATATGAATAATGAACGCGGCATCACATATGTTCGCACAATCGCAGAAAGCGGAGAAAAGAGCCTTGGCTCGCTTCCTGGAGAAATGGCTGAAAAGATTAATCCATATATGATGCCAATGAACGAAAAGCTTGACGAGCTTTTGGTTCCTGGTCAGGCTAGTAATTTGGTCGAAGCAAACATCATCAAAGGAATGCCTGTAAATTATCTTCGCGGCGCCAGTTGGATGGACGAAATCGTAATCGCGGATGAATCGCAGAATTTCACATTCAAAGAGCTTACCACACTCATGACCCGACTTGGTCGCGGCAGTAAATTGATCATTTGCGGCGATCCTATGCAAAGCGATATCAATGGAAAAAGTGGCTTTGCAGATATGTACTCTATATTCAATGACGAAGAAAGTAAAGAACGAGGAATTCATACATTTCATTTTGGAGCAGAAGATATAATGAGAAGTGAAATATTAAAATATGTAATAACAAAAATCCAAAATAAAAAATGAACGAAGAAACATATCTGCCAAAAATAGAAGTTAATGAACAATTAAATTCATTAAGTCAAGTTGTAGATTGGGGATTACTTCAGTCAAATGTTCCAGAAACTTGGAAGATTACTCAGGGCGAAGGAATTACCGTACTGGTGATTGATACTGGATTCCCTGACCACATCGACATCGGGGATAATGCAATTCGCGGCAAAAACTTTATTCCAAACGAACCTCTCGAGGACGAAAACGGACATCAAAGCCATTGCGTTGGAATTATCTGCGCAAAAAACAACGGAGTCGGCATGGTCGGCGTCGCGCCAAAAACAAAAGTTATTTGTGTTAAAGCATTAAGTAAAGCTGGCGGAGGAAGTTACAAGGGCCTTGGTGATGCTCTTGATTATGCTATTGAAATAAAGCCTGACATTGTATCTATGAGCTTAGGAGGAAGCTCTCCATCTTCTTTTTTACATAATAAAATAAAAAAATTATATGAAATGAATATTCCTGTTGTTTGCGCTGCGGGAAACACTGGCGAAGGCGGAGTCAATTGGCCTGCCGCATTTGACGAAACAATCGCAGTCGCGGCGCATGACAAATTCGGCAACGTTGCTAATTTCTCTTCTCGCGGCGAAAAAGTAGAGTGGGCGGCACCAGGAGTAAGTATATATAGTACATTTTTAAACAATTCATACGCAAGCTTAAACGGAACATCAATGGCATGTCCATTTTTAGTAGGAGTAATTGCTCTTATGTTATCAAAACATAAAAAACAAGAAAAAACAGAAAATAAAAACGACTGCAAAACTGTAGCTCAAATAAGAGAACATTTATTAAAATATACAAAAGATAAAGGCGAAATTGGCAAAGATAATAACTGGGGTTATGGCATAATTGATGTTGAAAAACTAATCAAAGGAGAGCATCCCGAGCCGAAACCCGAGCCTAAGCCAGAGCCGAAACCCGAGCCTAAGCCAGAGCCGAAACCCGAGCCGAAACCCGAGCCGAAACCCGAGCCGAAACCCGAGCCAGAGCCTAAGGCCCCAAAAAAGAAGTCTTCAGTGATTTTAATTGGATTTGCTATAATTGCTGCTATTATAGCTGCGATCACTGCATACAACTCCAAAGAGCCAGAATTCGATTTTGATAAAAAATACGAAAACGAAATAAAAAAATAAAATGGCTAAATTCAAAGGTCCAAATGATGGTTCAATTGGAATCGGGGAGTTTACCCTATGGTTGAACGACAGATTTCAGGGGAATTTTAGCCCAAAATATACCGTAAGTTCTTTATTTGAGGTTTGCGAGAATAATGGAGCGACTCTTGGGCAAGGGGATTTTATTAAGCCTCACTCGATGAGCGAGCTTTATGAAGCTAAAGCAGGTTATGAAGCTTGGGAGCATGATCAAATACCTATTTTTTCCGGCCTACCTTGGTCGACCTTAAACGAGCCTAGACAAAATCACACTACAGAAGTTTTCTCCGCGCCTCAGCATCATGAAAATACCGGCGCTATTTATAACGGCAACGGACGTTGGGTGACTTATACCGTTCGTTCTTATTATCAGGATTCAAGCACAACATCTTTTGCATCAAGAGGTAATCCAACAAGAGATGTATTTTATATACCACAATTGCCAGAAGTAGAAGCTGTTAGTCTTCCTGTCTATACTTTTAGTGTAAATGCGTGGATTGATTTGTCGTGGTTTATCAAACCATCTATGGGCTCGGCGAGTGGGGGCATTTGGGGAGGTATTTCCGTATCTATTTCTCCACAAAGAGATGGCCCATGGAGATTTTTTAATACACCGCTTGGCCAAAGCCCTAGCGGATTTAGCACAGAACTAGGCGCTGAGGATCAAGTCGGAACTACGTCAGCAACGTATTGGGTTTGGGATACTGCTCAAACGAATAGCGCCTGGTATAGGGATAATTCTTGGATGTTTGTTGATCCTATTCCCAGCGAAGCGAGGACAAAAATATTCAAGGAGGCGTATTTATATAATCTTGAAAAAATTGTTTTCCATAAATACCCCTATGGATTTGGGGCCTTTTCTCAGCCGTATGACTTTTACAACAGAACGAATCGTTTTGCCATAGGCCAAGGAGAGCTGTTTGATGATGCTCATTTGGATCTTAACATGAACCTTTCTGATGAAGAAAATCATAAATTAAAATTAGTTGATCCCGGAATAGACATTACAGATTCAGCTGAAAGAATTTTAGTAAGTAATAAGGATATTAAATTTGCTGCAGATACTCATGGAAGTTGGGATGGAATGTACGAACAAACCTGGATGATAAAGACGAGCGAGTCTAATGGTATCTCGACTGATATTATAACTTGGTATTCAGATGCAGTTAATCATGGCCAGGGTTATTTTGAAGTGTGCGCAGGTAATGCGCTGAAATATCATATCGAACGCCATGAAGGTAATATGGGAATCGTCAGCTACCAAGTAGTGAATGAAGACGGAGGCGTGGAATTTGCATCAGGAAGCTCGAATACAACTTCCGGCATTGCAAGTAGGAAAGCCGACGCGATTGAATTTTGGGAGGAAAAACACTACACAAAGCACGATTACTATATGAATAATGCTAACTACGGCTTCCCAGATGGTTTTGATATGGGTTTTTATTTAAAGGGAAGAGTCGCACATAAAAAAAGTTGGACTGCCTGCCAGAATTTTAAATGGAGAGATGATGGAAATGATTATAATGCAATACCTTGGAATGGCTATGGTAGTCTATTCGTGGAAGGTCAAAGTAATCATTCTCACTATCGGCGCTCTATGCTTCATTACGGTTGGAGAAACACTCGTTTTTGGACAGACTGGAGTAACTACGATGGACAGGCTAGTTATCAGCCGAATCAATATGTTAGATTTAATTCAGGAATTTGGAAAAGCAAAATCATCACTCCTGCGGGAAATCCCCCTGTCGATTGGCCTAATGAAAAGAATCAAGACGGATCTATTAAAGAAGAAAATAATTACTGGATCAGAAGTGCCGATCTCACGCCTGAACATAAATTCCTTCCCGCTCATGGACAAGCTTCACAAGGGCTTAGGCTTAATGTTGATTACATGATAGATTTAGCGGTTGAAGAAAAAGTTCAAATAGAAATGGCTGCAAGATATTGGGAGAAAATTATCACAACACGTATGGATATTGATGTTCATGTTTTACCACAATCGAGAAGTATTGGTGTGGGAGGCGTTCTCGCTTCCGCTGGCCCCTTGAACGAATTCTCAGAGCCGTATGGCTTAAATTATCAATATGCTAGAATAACTAAAATGGCTGTCTTTCTTGATACCGAAGATCTGTATGGGGTGGGTGCCCAGGGGAATACTCTTATAAACAATCCAGTCGTAAGCGGAGCTACCGGATTATTTTATGTCGTACTTCATGAAATTGCGCATGGTTTAGGGCTTGGAACGATGTGGAATTGGAGTGGCAGTTATGGATCTGGGAATACAGTAGGTAATTACGGCGATAGATATCAATTCATAAAAACAGATCAATATGGAGCTCAATATACTGGAGCTAATGTTTTAAGAGAATATAAAGCAGCAGTAGATGCTGCCACTCAAATTGAAGTTTATAATCCATTAACTTACAGTTTTCAGATCAATGATATTGGTCAACACCGGAACGATTTATATACAGACGGAGTACCTGTCCAGGAAACTGGTACAGAAAATACCTTATTTTCCATAGATTATGGAGGGCATTTTGCTGAATATGCAAAAAGATCTGGTAATAAAATTAATCCAACTTTTGGAAGAGAAATAATGAGCCCCTTTTACGACTACGATAATGCCCCAATTTCAAAACTAACTCTCGCGGCATTACAAGATTTAGGTTATAGTGTCAACTATGTTTACGCTCAGCCAACTCCACTTTTAACGGGATATTCGAGTGCAGAGTTTTGGACACATTATTACTACAATAAATTAACTTCCGCCCAGCGAAGTCAATACGCAAGCCTTCAAGCTTTCATTTCTGCACAAACGTTCTCTTCCGGAGGGCAATTAAACGCCTCTCCAGATTTAAAAGTAAAAACTAGGCGCTGTTGTTGCGGTGCACTTCATTAAGAATGCAATTAATTATAGAGTCTTGCTTAACAGAACCGCCTAGTGAAATTTCGTGCTTTCGCGATGTTACATTGTACGCAAAAACTTATATTTTTGATGATATTTTATTGTTATGCCCAGAAGGTACTCGTAGTCAATACTGGACTTGGATAAAAAATTACGGAGCTCACGATTTTGTTTCTCAACTGATTACCCCAAACGAAAAAGAGCCCGGATACAGCATTGGAACTGCACCGGGCTTCAATATTATTACAGATCGTATTGCCTGCAACAATTTAAATCAAATTCTTAGCTCGTTACTTCGGTTGAAGGGGTAACTTCATTTACTGCTTGTTCTGCAACTTCTTCGGCCTTCTTGGTGGCTTCGGCGAGTAATTCTTCAACTTGCTCATCTTTCAATTCCGCGACTTGCTGTTTTGCTTGGTCAAAGGCTTTATTTTGTGATAATTGAATCAGCGCGTTTAATGATACTTGAGATAAAGCTTCTCCAAGAGTAGCTCTCGACAAGAACTCATTCGCGATAATGACTGTAGCATTTTGGCGCTCAGCCGACACTTCTTCAGTTTGGGACTCTGTATTTTGATTGTTTTGATCTGTCATATTTATATATTATAATATTTACTGGGTTTTTAAATTTTTATTTTTAATAGGATTGTCGTATCTGTTGTATTGGTTGTTATAGTTTTGGTATGTGTTTATTATTAAAGCATCATAAAACAATTGCTTACTCATTGTTTCGATTTGTTGCTTCTGCTTTTTAACTACTTTATTCTGCTCCCACATGAACCACCCCATATAAAACAATAACAGTAAGACGCTTATTTTTGTTAATTGGCTGCTCATTAATGATTATAATATATATAAAAATAAAATCAAGTTAAATGAAAATTAATTTCATGTAAGAATAAAATATAAGAATAAAATATATTGTGCAGAATTTCTGCAATCATCTTTTAATAACTTTAATAGATTAAATGGATCCCTTTGCCCTTAAGTCTGAGCTAGCTACTTTTTCTTTTTGCCTTTGATTCTTTTTATTTCTCCAGGAAGAATCTTAATAACCTTGTCCGTCTGGTTTTCCATCATCATTTCGGCAGGGCTCGACCCATTTAGGTGCGCATTTTCTGCTTTTAGCCAGCATGTAGATTGATATGAGTTTAAATTTTCGCTTAACAATTTGAGTATTGACTTTTGTGACATGCAGTATATTACACTGAAATAAATATTTTTAAAATTTAACAAGTGTATATATATGCATGGGCCCAATCATTAATACAATTATTGGAGCGGGTATAAAACTCGCCTGCAACCTAATTAATTCTTGGTTGGATCAAAAAAGACAGGATCAATTAGCTTTGGCGGCTAGGGACGATAAAATGCTGCAAGCATTAATTGAAGGTCAAAATAAAAACTCGAGCGATCCTTTTGTGAAGGTGACAAGGAGAATTTTGTTTATGAGTATCACTTTTACGATGTGTTTTTTAATGATATATTATGCAATGAATCCTCACATAGTATATAATGTTGTTGTCCCAAAAGGCGACGGAGCAAAGTGGGGATTCTTTAGTTGGATATTCGGAGGCAAGGATTGGGAGATGGTTCAAATGACAGGGGGATTGATGCTCGCCTCCTTTATGGATCTATGCTTCATGGTTGTGGGCTTTTATGCTATTCCAAGCAAAAGAAGATGAGGTGTTTGTTTTTTGTAACGTTTTTGCTATGCTCTTGCAGCCCTAGCAAGAACTTTAGATCAAATCCAGCACCCGAGCCAGCTGCTTCTTCTGAGTTTAATGATATAGACAAGAACAATGATTTAATGATTTCTATCAGTGAATATCAAGGTTTAAAACCTGAACCTTACGATTACGAAGGCCCTGTTATGTGGTTTTTTATTATTTTATTTTTTGTATTTCTATTCTCTTCTGTTTTGGCGTATATCATTAATAGAAAATGAATAATGGATTAGACATAATTAGCGTGCTTACTGGCCTCATCTCTGCTGCAACTGCGGTATTAGGAGTCTGGATAAAGTTTAAACTTGACGAAAAAAAACATAAACAATTAAATTATGACCCCGCTTCCCATAGTAATATAATTACCGCCTTGCAGTATATAGCTAATGAAACTTCTGCGGATAGGGCTTACATATTAGAATTCCACAACGGAGATCAGTATTTCTCGGGCAGAGGTCAGCAAAAGCTTAGTTGCACATATGAAATCGTAGGAGATGGAATAAGCGTTGAATGCCAGAATCTGCAGAACTTAAGAATTTCCAATTTACATGGAATGATGGAGCCAATAGCTCAAGAAAAAACATTTGAATGTATTGATGTTGACAGCTACAAGGGGGACTTTTCCTTTAGAGCTTTTCTTATGAATAAAGGAGTCAAAAGTATGTTTGCTAGACCAATTAAGACCCTAAATGGCAAAATAATCGGCGTCATTTGCGTTGAATACGTTAAAGAGAACAGGAAGTGGAGCGAGGAAGCTGAGGAGTTTACAAAGAAGCAGTGCAGGGTAATTAGTGGTTATTTGATATAATTTTTTTTAAGGTTATAATATAACATGTCCTTCTCTTACTGTCCGCAATGCGGTTTTAAAAACATGTTTTCAATTCAGCCTCCCAAGTTTTGTGGCGGATGCGCCTCGCCCTTGGGGCTTTCTTATTCTAAAGCAAAGGGAGTAAATAAAACTTCCACCTCACGAGGTGAGTCTAAAAAAATTAGAAGCGCCCGATCAAGACGAGACTTAAGTGATGACGATCCGGACGGTTTGGATATATATGAAGTTCCGAACATATCCAAATTATCCTACTCTATTGAAAAAGATCGCAATAAGTTCAGCTTGAAAGATATAATTCCATTAGGCGAGATTGAGCACATAAAAGAAAATACCAAAAAAAGTGACGAATCCTAAGTCTTCTCAATTTATATACGAGGATAAGTCTGACGAAATTGATTTAGAGGTTAGAAAAAGGCGAGGTAAGTGGTTCTTGGATTCATTGGCCTGGTTTGATTTTGAGGATGTAGAGCAAATAATTAAAGCTCATATCCATAAAAAATGGCACCAATGGGACCAAAAGAGATCCTTGAAGCCTTGGATAAATAAAATAATAACCAATCAGATGAAGAATATCCTGCGAAATAATTACAGCAACTTCGTTAGGCCGTGCCTTAACTGCCCATTCAATCAATCTTGCGCGACTAAAGATGGAGGAGAGGCTTCGCTGTGCGGCTTTACGAAAACAGGGTTGCAAGACTCGTCGTGCCCTTTGTATTTGAAGTGGGAGCGTACGAAAAAATCTGCATACGGAATAAAAATGGCATTAGCTCTTGAGAATCATAGTCACGAAGTTCACTCAATGGAAGACCATAATTTCAATATCGTTGACGCTCAGGAAAAACTAAACAAATGCATGAAGAAAGCTCTTTCAGCTAAGCAATATATCGTCTACGATTTGATTTTTATAAAACATATCGACGAAGAAGTGGTCGCTGAAAAAATGGGTTACAAAACTAGCGAGAAGGGCCGAAAGGCGGGGTACAAACAAATAAAAAACCTCAAAAAGATATTTAAGCAAAAAGCTCAAGAAATATTGAAGACAGAGGATATAATTTCCGTTAGAGCTGTTACGCCATGGAGCTAAATGCAGAGCAAAGGCGAAGAGTCCAGGAAAGCTCTGAATCAATTTCGGATCTGACCGAATTAACCCGCATAGCGTTTCCTGAAGCAGAGAAAGTGGATGGCAGGAGTAAGGAAGGGCGCGCTGTAAGATCTTTTTTATCGGAAAATAAAATAACATACGAAACCAAGCACTTTGAGTCAAAGGAGGCGATAAGCTTGTCTGACGAGCAGAAAGAATTCACCACTCAGTCAATTAAGGACGGAATGAATTGTGGGCAGATCGCTGGGATCTTATTTCCCGATCTAAGGATCACTAAATTAAGCCAAGAATATCTTGCGGTTTTCCAGTATGTCGACAGTAGCGAAGGTATAAAGGTTCCCGCAATAGAGGACGCTATTCATAGAAGGTATTCTCCACCTAGAGCGGAAAGTAAAATAATTAAAAAAATAAACGACTGTTGCCAGCGAAAAATTAACGAAGATAAACTAACGATGTCTGAACGAAAAAGTATCGAATCTCTTGCCAATTTTTTGTCTTCTCCAAGATTTATACAGGTAATAAATACATACGACGGCCAGGAAGATCGAGACTTATTTGAGGCAGAATTTGTTAGAGCTACCTGGGACAAGCCTGACCTGAGCAACGACGAAATTAATTTATATATCAATGTGTGCATGGATTATATTCACTTAAAGAACATTCAGGGCGCCATGAATAAATTAAATAGAATGTTCAATGACGCAGAAGATCAACAAGATTTAACTGTCAGGCTCGCAGAGCTACTAAAAACCAAAAGCGAGGAGTATAATCAGTGCGAGAAAAGGATGGAGTCGCTGATTCAAAAGCTTCAGGGCGATAGATCTAAAAGGGTATCTTCTCAACACAAGCAAAACGCTAGCATTCTGTCCTTAGTGCAATTGTTTCAAGAAGAGGAGGAGAGGAAGGTGATGATTAAGATCGCCCAGCTTCAGAAAAAGGCGGCAAAAGAAGAGGCTGACCATTTGGAGTCCATGCCTGACTGGAAGGCTAGAGTGCTGGGAATATCTAAGGATGATGCTGTATAGTAAAAATTTAGCTTTACGATTGCAAAGTAAATAAAACAGTTCGTCAGCAATAAATAAGTATGAAGAAGGTTGTTATTAAAGATAAATATTTTTCACCACAACAGAAGGAGGACTCTCAATCTAAATTTAATGATAAGAATGCCCTGGGTTTTGCGTGGAGGCCTGGGCAAGAAGAATTTTCTATAGAAATAGATTCTTGCACTATAGACGGAAGGGGAGTGTCTGAAGGATTAAAACTTTCGTTCTGTAGAAACGTCTCGGTAAAAAACTCTTGTATACTAGGCGGCTACGAGGACTGCGTAGATATAGTCAGGGGAGAGAATATCTTTTTTGAAAATTGCACGTTCATATCGCAAAACTCAGCTCAACATATTACCTGTAAATCTGGAGTTAGGAATGTTAATTTTATAAATTGTAAATTTGTTAACCCTGTTAGAAACTGGTGGAATGGCGCCTGCATAGATTTAGGGAATTGGTCTGACTATGATGATGCAGACCGACCAAAGGTAAGAAATGTAAATATAACAAATTGCACTATGTCTAATAATTGTTTTTCAATATTATATAGGAGGCTTTATTCTGATAGTCCAAGCGTAATAAATAGTAGTGGTCTTAAGTTGAATATAGCAAGCGTATTTGTTAGGGCTTTTTGGTTCTTGCAGAGAAGGGGGATGTTAGGAGCTCGCAGGCGGTTTGACGAAAGCTGGTTGAAGGTTTACGATTTTGAATTATGAATATATGCAAAATATGCTCCAGCGAATTTGCTCAGTGCAAAGAGCTTCATTTTCATCTTAGATCTCACAAGATAACTCTTGCGGAGTATTATACAAAATATTTCCCAAGGTTTAATTTATTAACTGGAGACCCTCTTCCGTTCAAAAATAAAGATCAATATTTTGGGAAAGACTTTTCTTCTCGAGAACAATTAATGCAATGGTGTGACGCTGAAGATGAAGAGGTTGTGAAGAAATATATTCTGCAGATACTTAAAAGCAGAATAAAAGAAAAAGGCTTGAGGTTTGCCCCGTTTCATTTAGAGCTTGTCGTTAATGATATGCCCGGAGTAGAGGTGTATCAAAAATATTTTAAGTCTTATACCTACGCTTGTAAGGAAATTAACGCTTTACCGATGTTTCGCTCGAGGTTACCCAAAGAGTGGGACGATGAGGTCAATCCAGATACGCAGATTTTTATAGATACCAGAGAGCAGCAACCTTTGGAGTTTAAGAACTCCGATTTATTGAAATTAGATTTTGGCGATTATGCTGTTGGCGGGTCTGATTATGATTATACTTATGTGGATAGAAAGAGCGAGCAAGACTTTAAGTCTACACTGAGTAAAAATAGCTACGATAGGTTCAAGTCCGAGCTCCAAAGAGCTAGAGACTTTGATAGCTATTTGTTTATTCTCACTGAGAGCGATTTATTTAATTTAGAGAAGAATAATAAATGGGCCCCTCACAGATCAAACATGAAATATATTTATCACAATATGAGAGTCCTCGCTCATGAATTCGCGGGGAGTTGCCAGTTCGTTTTTAGCGGAAGTAGGGAAGAAAGTGAAAGGTTAATTCCAAAAATTTTAACATTAGGTAAGAAAATATGGGATGTTGATTTACAATATTACATAGATAACAAATTAATATAATGGCTTGGGAGACAGGAAAACAAATATCAAGAAGGTCCAAAGAGGATTTTAACAAAGAGCTTTTAAAGCTGACTGGATTTATCGAGGAAAAGGAAGCTAAAATTTTGCTCTATAAATTCTTAAGAGAAAACATTACTTTTACTGCTGACTTGATTAGTGGGGTTAAGCTGTTTCCTTTTCAGCATATGGCAATTAAGTCCATGTTTGAAACCGATTACTTTATGGGTGTGTGGAGTCGAGGAATGAGTAAGTCGTTCACTACAGCTATATACGCATACCTTGAAGCAATATTAAATCAAGGGGTTGAGATCGGCATCCTCTCCAAGTCTTTCCGTCAAGCGAAAATGATTTTCAAAAAAATAGAAGATATCGCTGCAAAGCCTGGCGCTCACTATTTATCTCAATGTATTACTCATAAATCCAAAAACAATGATGAGTGGTTGCTAGAAATTGGCAGTTCAAGAATAAGAGCTTTGCCTCTTGGTGACGGCGAGAAACTTCGCGGATTCCGTTTTCATAGGATTATTATTGATGAGTTTGCTCTTATGCCCGAACGCATTTATAACGAAGTTATTATTCCCTTTTTGAGCGTGGTTGAAAACCCGACACAAAGGGAGGAACTTTATAATCTAGAAACAGAGCTGATTGATACAGGTAAAATGAATGAGGGCGACAGGCACATATGGCCAAACAATAAGCTTATAGCTCTTTCATCTGCCAGTTACAAATTTGAATATATGTACAAAGCTTATGAGCAGTTCGAGAATTTGATCAAAACCGGGGGAGATAAAGAGTCTGACGCTCATAGGATTATTATGCAGTTTAGTTATGATTGCGCCCCGCGACAACTTTATGATAAAAATCTACTAGAACAAGCAAAATCTACAATGAGTCAAAGCCAGTTCGATCGAGAGTTTGGATCTATATTTACAGACGATAGTAGCGGTTATTTTAAAACATCAAAAATGGCAGACTGCACATTAAAAGAGGGAGCCTCTCCGACTATTGAAGTTGCTGGAGAAGTTGGCGCTAAGTATATCCTTGCGTTTGACCCCAGTTGGGCAGAAAGTGAAAGTAGTGATGATTTTGCAATGATGGTATTAAAATTGAACGACGAAAAGAAAATAGGAACAGTTGTTCATAGTTACGCTTTGTCTGGCGCGAATTTAAGACAGCATATATTTTATTTTCATTATTTACTTACTCATTTTAATATTGTATCTATTATTGGAGATTATAATGGAGGAGTTCAGTTTATAAATGCATGTAATGAGAGTAGCTTATTTAAGACTAATAAATTAAATATAAAATGTATAAATACAAACTTTGATGATATAGAAAATTATCAGAAGAAGTTGCTAGAGGGAAAGGGAGAGTATAACCTAGAAGATAAAACTATTTGTTATTTAAGGAAGCCTACAAGTCAGTGGATAAGAGTCGCCAACGAATTGCTTCAGGCAAATTTCGATCACCACAGAATATATTTTGCATCAAGAGCTATTGATGACGCTTATAACGAACAGAGGAACAAGAAAATCCCGATAAAAGATTTAAGTTTTCTAAAAACCTCTCAGAGTTTAGAGAGGCAGACTAATGCCGCAAAGATGATTGATTTTGTTGAACACCAGTTTGATATGTTAAATTTAACAAAAACTGAATGTTCTTTAATTCAGATATCAACTTCCGCAGGAGGCACTCAAACTTTTGACCTTCCTCCTAGTTTGAAGCGCCAGACCGGACCAGAAAAGGCTAGGAAGGACAGCTATTCAGCTTTGATACTTGGAAATTGGATGATTAAACTTTATTATGATATGATGAATGTAAGGACCCAGAATGTAAATTACACCTTTACTCCCATGTTTATAAACTAGGTGTATATTTAATTTAAATGACTACACCATACAAATACAAGACAACCTTCGATAATTTAGTTGTAGCTTCGAGCGATTTTAATGACACAAGTATCAGCCAAGCTTCTCTCGAATCACTAAGGCCCTTAATTCCTTCAGATATAGATTTAGACCGAAATATAGATTTATTAGCTGTTGCATTTAATGCTGCAGTTGTGAATAAATTTAATAAAAACGGAGACGGAATAGATAGCGAGACAGCTGTAGCTGTTAAGGATTATTTTATTCATAAACCTACGAATATTGAACATGATCGAGATAGGATTGTTGGACATATTGTTTCCGCAGGCTTTTCTAAATACGGAGACTCTTCTGAATTGATAAGTGACGAAGAAGCGCTGATGGATCAAGGATCTTACAATATCGCACTCGCTGCTGTGATTTATAGAACCGCAAGCAAAGAGTTTGCGGATCTGGTTGTTAATTCTACGGATGAATCAAGCGATTATCATAATACGGTTTCCGCAAGTTGGGAAGTGGGGTTTAATGAATATGTAATTTCTGTTGGAGGAGATGATCTTTTAGAATCAAGCATTATTTCCGATCAAGAGGAGATGAAGGCTTACTCTCCTTATTTAAAATCTTTAGGAGGTAAAGGACAATTGAAGGATGGAAGAAAAGTCAATCGCTTGATTGTTGGAGATATATATCCTCTAGGTATCGGTTTTACTTCCAACCCCGCAGCTGATGTGCAAGGCATAATTGCCGAGCACGGAGAAGCTCCTGCGCCTCGCCCAGAGAAAAGAGAGCCTATAGATAAAATAATTATAAAAAGCAAAAAAACTTCCCATTCATCTCAGAAAGATGTACTAAACAAAGAACCTAATAATAATTTAATTATGGACAAAGATCAAATAATAAACGAACTCCGCGCAGCTTTAGACGAAAAGCTTGGCAAGCAAGAATTCTCTGAAGAAAGCGTCGCAAGCATCTCTAAGGTGTTTATTGAAGCTATAAGAGAAAAAGGCGAACAGTATATCGCCGACCTTGACAAAGCTAAGGCCGAAAAAGAAGAAGCTGTCCAAGCCCAAAGCTCTCTCCAAGACAAAGTTCTTGAAGTAGAAGAACAGCTTAATTCAACCAAAGAAAAGCTTGAGTCTCTTGAGCTAGAAAATGCCGCTCGCGAATCCGAAGTGCGTTTTAACGCTCGCATGGAAATGTTGAACGAAATTTATCAACTCGATGAAGATGATTCTAAAATTGTAGCTTGTGAGCTTTCAGGTCTCGACGGGACTGAAGAAAGTTTTGCCGACTATCAAGAAAAACTAGCAAAGATCTTTAAGCATAAAAATAAAGATTTTATCGCTGCAGAACAAAAAGCTTTCGAAGATCGAGTGGCTCAAGAAGTTCAAAAAAGAGTCGAAGACTTTGAAGCTTCAAGCGCAACTGAAGTTAGCGAGAGTACAGAAACACCTCAGGAGGTTGTTGAAGTATCTGAAGCTTCTGAAGAAGTTGACGAAGTATCCGAAGCTCTTGAGAATGTTCAACCCGAAGGCGCTGCGTTAATTAATAACAATGAGTCTTCATCTTCAAAACCAGATTCTCTTCGCGATCGTTTCGCAAAGACTTTTAAAGAATCTGTTAAAATTTCATACTAACAAATATATAAATATATAATAGAAAAAAATTATGGCAAAAAGAATACTACCATACCGAGATTACAGTGAACATGACGTTGTCAATATGTTCGCCCTTGACGTAACTGGAGAAACCCTTGCGGATTTCAAAAGTAACGGCACAGGCGACTTTGATGCAGGCGTTGTTGTTTCTGTAACTGCGGGAGCTCTACCAGGTGAGGTCTCCGAATTGCGTGCAACTACTCCAGATAATCTTCGTGATTATTTGGGTGCAAGTTTTAGTGGCGCTCATATTGGATTCAACGGATACCCCGCTAATACAGGTATGACTGTAGCTCCAGCTGATGGCACCGGACGAGCGCTAGGAATCACTTTACGTGAAACTTTGGCGTTTGATGAAAACGGAGAGAAGATGATATCTTACAAACAAAAACTAGACGAAGCTCAAGGCGTTCTTCCAGGTCAATCAGTTCCTGTTTTGACCAAAGGACTTATCCTTTTGAGCGCTTCTGCTTTTGCAAGCGCCCCAGCTTTAGGAGATGACCTTGAGGTTTCTTCCACAGCAGGAAAACTTGAAACAGCATCATCTGGTACTGTTGTTGGTTCTGTACTCGCTATTGGAGAAGATAGCGACAATTCGTCCAATAAGAAATATCTCTGCAAGATTAGTTTCTAACATAGGGAAAATAAAAAAATGAAAATTACTTTAGATAGAACCCCCGAGCAAGTCGAGCTTATTAAAGCTATGGCTTCGAAAAATAGAGACGTTGCATACGAAGCTCAAACTGCATTAGCCGAATTTATCGGTCCAGTTTTGGCGGAGGTTATTAATACAGCTCCCACCGTAAGCAATATGTTCTCAGCTCTTCAGTTTAATTCTGATGAAAGCCCAAGTATTCCATTGGACCTTTATCACGATATCACTGACGAAGATTACATCCAAGTTTGGAGTCAATCAGTTCCTGGTGGACTTCCTACAAATCAAGTTGCTCCTTCGCAGAGCGAGCTTAAGTTCACAACTTATACTCTCGACAGCGCATTGAGTTTCGATAAGCGTTACGCTTCTCGTTCCAGGCTTGATGTTGTAAGCAAAACATTCACACGCATGGCTCAAGAAATCCTTCTTAAACAAGAAAAGACTTCTGCAACTATGATAATGAGTGCCTTAGCTAACGCTACAACGAATAATGAGAAACATGTTATTCGCTCTGCTCAAGCCGGACGTTTTCTTCTTTCCGACCTTAACAAGTTATTCACCAAAGCTAAGCGTATCAATACAGCTTGGAATGGTGGAACTCCTGCTGAGCGTCGTGGACGTGGAATTACAGATATTCTTGTATCTCCTGAAATCGTAGAAGAAATTCGCGGTTTAGCTTATAACCCCATCAACACAATTGGTGGAGCTGGTGGATCACCAACTGCTGGAGACGGAATTGCTGCAACAGACTCTATGCGCGACGCTGTTTTTAATAGCGCTGGAATTCCTGAGTTTTACGGAGTATCGATTCAAGAGTATAATGAGATGGGCGCTGGTCAAAAATGGAATACTGTTTTTGGTACAGCCGCTTCTGGAAAGACATTCGCGGACAATTACTCTGTGCAGCAAAATGGCGGCACAGAATTTGGTTTCGCCGCTCAGATTGATAATTCAATCCCTGCAGATGCAGATTACGATGACGCTGGAGATGTTGATGCATCAGGCGAACAAATTATTGTTGGTGTTGATTTATCTCGTGAATCCATGATTCGTGCGATAGCTACAGATTCCGATTCAGGAGAAGAGTTTTCTCTTGTCGCTGATGACCAGTTCGTAACACGTCAATCCAAGATTGGTTATTACGGTTCTCTTGAAGAGGGTCGCATGATCATCGACGATCGGGTATTACTTGGTCTTATCGTTTAATTTTAATAAAATTAACGTTTTATAAAAGTCCACCTCAGGCAACTGGGGTGGATTTTTTATTTAAAATCAATATTATAAGTGTATTAACACACAAAGGAAAAAGGTATAAATTATGGCAAATAAAAAAACAATTAAAAAATCGAGCAAAGCTAGCGCGGGAAAGCGCGTAAAGCTTGAAGAGTTAAATCAGACCACTGGCAAGAGCTATGATGAGCAAGTTTCAAAAGCTAGGGAATTAGAAGAGATTTTGGGCATTCCTAAAATTAGTCCATTCAGGACAAAAAATAGAGAAGTATTTAAAAGCATGATTGCGGATATGAACCTTACTGATATGCAGGCTTTAGCTGTTAAGGTTGGAGTGTTTCCTTCTGGGAATAAAACAGTCTTAAGAAATAAAATAAAAAAAGCTTTTGAAACAAGTTTGGTTGGTCAAGGAAGTATTCAATTAGCTGGTGAGTCGTTAAAGTTAGACCCAAACAATCCGAAGCATAAAGAAGTCTTAGATTACTTAAGGAATTAGTATGCCTCATTCAGGAATTAGTCCACAAACAAATATTGGCCAGCTTGCAGAGAAAATTTACGACCAAGAGTTGGGTTTTTTTGGGCATGGAGTAGAAAGAGACACTGAAATTACGTTAATATCTGGCTGGGTTGAAGGTCACTTAGGGGAGTTGAATAACTTAATTTATACTTCCATGAGCGGAGATAACCCTGTAGAATTTAAGTTGGAGGAGCAATCTATAATGAGGGAGTTGTATTTATCTGAATACAACAGAAAAGCTCATAGAAGAGTTCTTAGAGGTATTGATGGCAGTGGCGGGGTTCCAGATTTTCAAGTAATAAAAGAAGGAGATTCAATGATTCAAAAATCAAATAAGAACGTTACCGCTAAAAATTATCAAGAGGCTTATTTGGCGTCCCAAGAAAGAGTTAAGACTTTGGTTCATTCTTATAATCTATATGGCGCAAAACCCAATCAAGTTGCGGGCGCAGATGCCCCTGCAAGCGGACAGCATTCAGAATTAGATGGTTACTACAATTAAATATGTGTAAATAAGTATTATGAAAGAATCCTCAGGCATCGAATCAAGTTCAGCAATGAATTTTATGAATAAAAAAGTAAAATCCGAGCTTTTTAATATTTGGAAAAAGGCAAGGGTTATGTTTGACATGATCAAGGACGACGATTCTCTCGAGGATTGGCAGAAAAAAAACATCAGAGAAGCTCACGACCTTTTAAATGAAAGCATGACATATAGTGAATACGAGAAAATATTCCCCAAAGAGAAAGAGTCTACGGACGAAGGGGAGAACAACTTTTTATCAAACAAAGATAAAAGATTTCCATCTCCAGTCGTTCAAGAAACCGGAGACGAGTTTATAACTAGATGCATTCTTGACGCAAACATGAAAAAGAAGCATCCCGTGCAGAGCGATAGGTTTCAAGCTTGCATGGGAATATACAACGAAAAACAAACAGTTGTCAGCGAAAACCCAGGGGAAAAATTTGAAGACCCCTTAGTTTGCGACGATACCGAGCTTCCTGCTCCTGTTAAGCCTCTAATTCCTTAATTTGGTATTTGACCTCGGACTTTGTATAGGAAAACTTAACTAAGGATCCTTCTGTGAGGGATTTGCCGAGTATCAATTTACTTAATTCGTTTTCTATATTTTTTTGTATTAGTCTTTTTATAGGTCTCGCTCCCATTTTTTCTTTCATAGCCTCTTCGGCTATGTATTTAATTAAGGATGTAGTTGTTGATAGTTTTATTTTTTTCTCTTCTAATTTATCAGATAATTTCTTAAGTTCTAGCTTGGTTATTTCTGTTAATATACTAAGATTGAAATCGTTAAATAATATTATATCGTTAAGTCTGTTGAGGAACTCTGGGCGAAAGAATGTTTTAAGCTCCGCTTTTAGTTTATTCTTTGCCTCTTCTTTTCCGTCTGAAGTTCCGAATCCTATATTAGGTTTTGCAGCTTTCTCGCTTCCTATATTTCCTGTTAATATAATTATGCAATTAGAGAAGTCAATTTTTCTTCCTGAATTATCAGTTAATATACCTTCTTCAAGTATCTGTAGCAGTATATTTAATACCTCTGGGTGGGCTTTTTCTACTTCATCAAAAAGTATAACGCTATAAGGATTTCTTCTTACTTTTTCCGTCAGCTCTCCTCCTTCTTCATAGCCAACATATCCCGGCGAGGCTCCAATTAGCCTGCTTGAGGATATTTTCTCTGAGTATTCGCTCATATCTAGTTGTATCAAGGATTTCATTGATCCATATATAAATTCAGCAATACATTTTGCTGTATATGTTTTACCTGTGCCACTAGCGCCCACCAGCAAGAAACTTCCGACAGGCTTGTTTGCGTCTTGAAGCCCGGACTTAGATCTTAATATTGATTCCGAGATTTCAGACAAAGCCTCTGTTTGTCCAACAATTTTTTTGTTTAGGTTTCTAAATAAGCCTAGCATTCTTTCGGAATCTTTTTTGGATATATCTGAAATAGGAACCCCAGTTCTAGACGATAGGACTTCATATATATCTTTTTTGGTAACGCATATTTTAGCTTTCATGGTTTTGGCTGCCCACTGAGTTATGACTTGGTCGTATTGCTCTAATAGATTTATTTGTTCATCTTCAATTTTAGAAAGTAATGCGCCGCTTGATTGAATTTTTGACTCCTCTAGCGCTAATTGCTCTAACTGATTTTCTATGTCTTTGGCTTTTTGTGGCCGTTCGATATTTTTTATTTTAACCTTTGACCCCGCTTGATCCATTATGTCAATAGCCTTATCAGGAAATTGCTTGTCAAGTATGTATTTTGAGGATAGATCAACAATTAAATCTAGTACGTCTTCTGGATATATAATCGTGTGAAATTTTTCATAATTAGATTTTATTCCATCTATGATTTGGCGAGTTTGGTCTTTACTTGGCTCGATAACCTTAACGGATTGAAATCTTCTATCTAGGGCTCCGTCTTTTAGTATTGATTTTTTATATTCGGCTTGCGTTGTAGCTCCTATACATTTTAATTCGCCTCTAGCCAATAGAGGTTTCAATAAATTTGCAGCGTCCATGCTTCCTTCTGCGCTTCCAGCTCCTACTAGCGTATGTATTTCGTCTATAAATAGTATTATATCTGTATTCTTTCTCGCTTCGTCTATAATAGCCTTCAATCTTTCCTCAAACTGGCCTCTGTATTTTGTTCCGGCTATTAAAGAGCCTAGGTCTAGCGAATATATAACCTTACTTATTAGAAAGTCGCAACTAGTGCCTCTCGCTATGTTCTGTGCTAGGCCTTCCACTATCGCTGTTTTGCCGACGCCAGGCTCTCCAAGCAGTACTGGATTATTCTTTGTCCTTCTGCATAAAATCTCACACACATCATCTATTTCTTTTTCTTTTCCTATTATGTTGTCGAATTTTCCCTGCTGAGCCTTTAGGTTTAAGTTCGTTGCGAACTTTTCGAGATTAGTTAACTTTGCCTCTTTTGGGGCTGCCTGTTGAGTGAAGAATTTTAATCGATCCTGCTTGGGTTGTACGTAATCCTTGGATAAATGTAAGTATTCCCTTACCTCTGCAATAATGTCATCCCCTGAGGCGTGAAACGATTCAAAGTAATGAGGAATATTAGAATCCTCGTATTTTAGTAAAGCCAGTAGAATGTGTTCTAATCCAACATACTCATGACCAAGCTTATCGCTGATCGCGGCGGACACTTTTAATACTAAGTGGAAATGTTCATCATAAACAGGTTCTAGGTCTTCAGGTATGAATATATTATTCCCCTCTTGGTTGAAGTCGAACAGCGAGTTTTCTATCTGTATCCTTAACGCTTCTTGATCTATTTGTAATAAATATAAAACTTCACTTAGTATTCCCGCGCTTAGATTTACCATTCCAAGGAATAAGTGGTCTAAGGTTATTAGTTCGTTTCCATATTTTAATGCGATTTTTTTAGATTCGTTAATTGCTTGCTGAGCTCTCGGCGTAAAATTAGGTTTTGGAGTCATTTTCATTTCTGATTACACCTCAATTACTTAATTTCAGACATTTTCATATATATCTTCTCGTCCATTATGGATAAAGAGTCAAGAAAAACAATGTCTTCTCCCTTCCTTCCGTATGCGACTACGATATTTTTCTTTAGCGGAGTTTTTTGCTCGGAGCTGAAGTATTTGTCGTAAAAATTACCCCTTCTTGAATTTAGTAGCATCGCATCGTACCTTCCATATTCATCCGATATCGATAATTTCATATACTTATTTCCGTTTCTAGACGTTCTTTTTATACAATCTTCTACGACTCCTATAAATTTACCTTTTCCATCCGCCTCAAGCATCATCAAGTCTCTAGAATCATTTAGTGAGTTGTAGCTATCCATAAAGCAAGTCTTTAAATTTGAGCTGTGACTGTAGCCCAAAAGCTCTGTTTCAAAATACCAATTTGCGAATTGTTCGTACTTTTTGTTTTTATCATAAATAGATTTATATCTATCGTACTTTTTCTTAAAGGTGTTGAATCTCGACTCCTTCATTAATGGCTTGCCGTCATCTGCGATTAGTAGGCCCTTTTTTGCATCCGCTATGCAGTTCAGAAGCTTGTAGTTGTATTTTTCTCCAAGAAGTATAAAGTTTCTTTTCTCCCTATCAGTTAATATATTGAAGGCTTGAGCTTCTAGTGCCATTAGTGAGCGGTTTTCGCCTTTACTTTGCATGGCTCCAGCTTGAGCTAGGGCGCTTAATATTCCTATGTTTAGCCCGGCTTGTTTTGCCGCTAAGAAAATATCGTACTTAGTCGGAGTGTCTGTTGACCTAAAGTCCCTAAGTGACTCTAGGGATTTCTCGCTAACTCCCTTTATGCTATTTAAGCCAAACCTTATATCTTTCCCTTCAATGGAAAAATCCATTTTAGATTTAGCTAAGTCTGGACATAGTAATCGAATTCCAAAGTGAGACAGCTCTTTGGATATTTTGGATATTTCTTCTTGAGGGGAAGTTTCATACTTGGTCATCTTTAATAAAGATAAGAAGAATTGTTGTGGGTATTTGAATTTTAAGTAAGTAGTCCAGGCCGAAAGCACTGAGTAAGATATACTATGACTCTTATTGAATGAGTAGTTCGCGCTGTCCTCTGCAACTCCCCATAGTATCTGACTAATTTCTCTAGGCAAGTCATTTTCTTCAACTTTTTCTTCTATCTTAGCTTTCCACGCAGGCATTTGGTCTACCTTTTTTTTGCCGACTATCCTTCTCAATTGCTCCGCCTCGTCGAGAGTAAAACCTATTTTTACGGCCATCTGCATTAGCTGTTCTTGGTACAAGGGTATTCCTCCTGTGTAATCTAGAATATCAGTAAAAAAGTCGTGTATCACTTGAGATTCTCCGCTTTCTGAATATGTCACATAACTATCTAAAAAGTCTAAAGCTCCCGGCCTTCCAATTGCTATAACCGCACTTAATTGCTCTAAGTCTACTGGTTTGATCTTTTTGCAGACCCTAAAATTAGTATCAGACTCTAATTGAAATAAACCATGTGGAGTTTTTAAGGATTGGAGGGGAGCGAATAAGTTCGAATCATTTAAGTCGATTTCTTCACTCGATATCCCTAAGTCTTTACAAACATCAGATATAACACTCAAGGTTCTAAGTCCTAATATGTCGAACTTGACCATCAACTCAGACACCCAATTCATATCGTATCCCGTTACCAGTGCGCCATCGTTAGTTCGCTGAGTAGGGCAAGTCTTGGTTATTTCGTCAAATGATATCGCAATCCCACTAGGATGAACTCCCGTGTTTTTATTTAAGCCTTCTAGCTTAAGAGCTATTTCGAATACCTCTGAATTCTCTCCAGACCATTCTCCGAATTTTTCGCTTTCTTGTAAGGCTTCGGATATAGGAAGCACTACTCCAAATTTCTTTGGTATTGTGAGGCTGACTTCATTAACTTCCTGCTCAGAAAGCTCTCCTACGATTTTGCCGCACTCCTTAATGCATAGCTTTCCGCTTAAAGTATTTAATGTTAATATTTTAGCTGTCCTCCCAGGGTGCTTCTTTTCGATATACTCTATAACTTCAATTCTTCTTTCGTAGGCTATGTCGTTATCAACATCAGCAAGAAGGCTTCCGTCTAAAAAAGTGACTCCGTCTTGAATTGTCTTCTTTGCTCGACTCTTAGATACGAATCTTTCAAAAAATAAATTATACTTAACGGGGTCGACGTTCGTTACCCCAATCAAATACAATACCAGAGAGCCTGCTGCAGACCCTCTTCCTGGGCCAGTAGGAATATCCTTTTCGTGGCAAAAGTTAATTATGTCCCAATTTAATAATATATAATCAATAAAACCTAACTCTTTTAATATTTTTAATTCTTCTTTCGCTCTATCGAAGTAATCTTTCTTATTATTGAATTTATCTATCCCCTTGTCATAAACTCCTTTGTGGCAAAGCTTTTTAAGGAACTCAAAATTAGATATTGTGTTATCTGATTTAAGTATATCGTAATATTTTTGCTCGATTTTAATCTCAGGCAAACGCACCCCCGGTGGGCAGCAATCTTTATAATCTGTAAACTGTTCTGTAAAGCTCATATTTCTATTTCCCATATCATTTTTTTAAAAACTTCGAAATTAATATTGATGTCATAAAGGGCATCGTGTAGATTTGATTCGTTGAATTCGACATCAAAATCCTTGCAGCATTGTTTGAGGTTGCAGCGAAGACCTCTTTCTATTAAGTTGTTGAGTCTGTATTGCCAAGCTAAAAAATCATCATCTTTATCTAGCTTTATCCTTTTCTTTAAAGCTTTCGCGAGGCAGAGGGTGTCTACTAAATTTTCTGTATAACTATAGTCTGATTCGGCTTTTGGGTTGATTAGTTTTCTGTGCAGGTTGTGCATATATACATCGAACCCTAGTAAATTATGGCCAACCTTGATATAAGAATCGTCGTATAGGTATTGCTCAAAGTCATCTAAGGCTTCTTTTGGGCAGGTAGCTTTCTTTTTGTATTTAGCTTCAGTAAAACCTGTGATTTTTGCAGCTTCCGGAGATACATTAAGCTCTTTCCATTTTAGCCAATAATCTTTCTTTTCTTTTACTTCTCCGCCTTCAATCACTAAGAACGCTAGTTGCCAGGGTTTGTTATTTGCGGTTAAGTTTAGGTTGCATGTTTCGTAATCAAACAGTAGGTATTTTTGGTTTTTCTTAAACCTTAGTAGTGATTCTTTCATTTTTTTTCCTCCCAGCTTTCGACGCAAAATTCATTGCTACCGAAGTGATCTAAGTTTGGTTTTGATAAGGTTTTGTTTCCGAAAGTTCTTCCGGTTATACATTTGTAGGTTTGTAATGCGGTGGCATCTTTTTTATTTTTATAATAAATACTTTTTGTCTCTTGTGTTTCTAGTTTATTTTTTAATGCGTAATCTTCTACCTTTCTCTTTAGAAAGTTATCAAACGGTAGCGAGTTATCTTCAGTAAAGAAGATCGGACTATAAGGAGAAAAGTTTGGAGTGCAGTTAGAGAATTTCATTAAGTTGTTATATATAAATGAGTCGTAAAAAGGTATAGCTAAGGCTAGATCTTTCTTGCTCCAGTATTTCTTTAGTAATTTCTCGTCTACCGCGTTATAATTATCCGAAAAAGCCTCACTGTAGATTTTATTTAACCGCTCGCACCCTTTTGAGTTTTTTGCGAAAATAATTATTTTATGCGAAGAAGTTAAGAGCTCTTCTTTTGGGTTTATTTTTGCATCGGTTCTCATGTCGATCCTTAACCCAAATATTAATTTAATCTTCAAGTCGTCTGCGTTTTTTTTGGCCTGAAGAAATCCTGTTAGCGAATCCTCCACTAACACAACCTCTTTTAATTTACAGCTTTTAGCTATTGAGAAAACACTGTCTGCTTTTCCTTCTTTTTGATCTCTTGGGTTTGCTAGAGTAAGTATACTTTTCCCAATTGAGAAGTGGCTTTTAAATAATGGTATCATGTAGAGTATTTTACCAGAATTTCATTAAGTTGTCAACACTAAACTTGTAAACAAAAAAACCGCTAATAGCGGTTTTAGTGGGTTGTTTTAATTATTAATTAAGTATATCAAACAAGGGCTTTCCGTCGTGGGCTACTTTAAATGGCCTGCCGGAGGGAGATGTTTGTATTTTATTTAAGGGTAGCCCCATGGCATATGCTATAGTTGCATTTAACGATGCCGGGTCAACAAATTTACCCTCGGCTGGGTTTCTGCCTAGCTCATCCATTTTTCCGTAGACTGTCCCCCCTTTAATTCCCCCGCCAGCAAGAAAAGCCGTAAATCCATACGGCCAATGATCTCTTCCGTCACGCTCGTTTATCTTGGGGGTTCTGCCAAATTCTGAAGTCAAAACAACCATAGTTTCCTTAAGCAGTCCCCGCATTTCAAGATCAATCAAAAGAGCGCTTAACGCTTTATCAATGTCTGCGCAATTGTCCGCAACGGATTCAAAGTTATTATCGTGGGTGTCCCACCCTCCTCGACTAACCTCCACATAACGAACTTGATTTTCTATTAAGCGGCGAGCAAGCAAGCAGCCCTGCCCGAAATTGGTTTTTCCGTAAAGTTCATGCATTGACTCTGGCTCTAGAGTTATATCAAAAGCTTTCAAGTCCTCGCTTCGCATAAGTTTGACCGCGTCTTTATAAAGATCAGAGTAAGCTCGAACCTGCTTCTGATCATATTGGTTAAGGTAAGAGGAGTTCATTTTTTGAGCCATAGATAAACGGCCTCCAAATCGATTTTGATCAATATAGTCTGCAAGCTTACTGTTTGCTAAGCCACTGCTTGGGTTGCCTATTGGGAGGGGTCCAAATTTAGACTCAAGAAATCCAGCTCCTGCTGGATTAGATCCGATTTGCACATTGGATGGAATAGTGCTATTGATTGCTCCCGAAAGTTTTGATACCCAGCTTCCGAATGTAGGGTGGGCAATGGTACCTCGCTTTAAATAGCTTGTATGCATAAGATAACTTGCTTGTTCGTGAGCCCCTTGACTTGTTGACATTGTTCGAATGATTGCAGCATTATGCATGTGTTTTGCGGTTAACGGAAGGTTCTCAGAAAGAATAACCCCGTCAGCAGAAGTCGGAATAGATTTTGTTGGGCCTTGTATCTCTGGCACATCTGGGTTTGTTCCAAATGTATCGAGATGAGACATCGCTCCGCTCATATTTAAGTAAATAACATAACGGGCGGTAGCGGGCCTAGGGCCAGTAGTAAAAGCTTCAGCGCTATTATGAATATAAGAACCAGCCATTGGTAGGAGCCCAACTCCGAGGCACGCCTTTGCCGCGCTTGTAATAAACTCTCTTCTTTTTAATTCGTCTAATTTTTCGATATTTGTTTTCATTTTATTTAACAAACATAAATTCGTGACTATTTATTAGAGCCCAAACTATGTCCTTATGGTAATCCTTGGTGTTTAGTTTTTTAATTGTTTCTTTAAAATCTTTTAGTTCTTTAGAGTTAGGTTTTCTTTGTAAAATGGCAAGAAATGATAAATTAATCCTTTCCTCCATGCTTGAAGCTTCGAGGATTTCACTGAGGGTGGCGGACTTTTTATTATTAATAATATTCTTTTCGACATAGCCATTGATTAAAGCCAGTACTTGATTGACTGCCGCTTCCTTATGAGATACTTGGATTTGGTCACGAGGAGACCCTCCGAACTGTAAAATCATATGCCCTCTGGGCGCAGGATCCCCAACCTCAGAAGCTCTTAGGGAGTTTATATCGCGAGTTAAAAACCCTTTTCGTTTAGGGCTCGTCTTGCTGCTTGACTCCTGTTTTTTTATTGGGGTCATAGAGACAGCTTCTTGCTGTTTAAGTTTGGGTGCGATTTCTTGAAATATTTCTTCAGCCGTCATCTCTTTGTATCTAAGGTATTCCTCAAAACCTTCTTCGGGAGCTCGAGAATTAATTCTATTATCTAAATCGTAAAAATTTAGAGTCACTAATGAATCCCAAATTTGCTCAGCGCTCATTCTTTGCATTACGGGACCTTGATAGAAGTAAGGTTTATTTCCTTGAGTTTTAGATATTACCCACTTCACCTCTGGGGGTAGCGAGTCATCTTTTGAGTCTCTAGGGATTATATCTCCTATTGGAACCTCTCTTTGGAAGGCTTTTGTATTATAAATAATTCTTAAAAATTCTTTTGTGTCAAAGTCTAAGGCAACCATCAACTTTTCTAAATGAAGCATCATTTCTGGATGAACCGGTAGCGTGTCATCGTATATATTATCCACAGGCTCTATTAAACCATATCCAAAAGCAGATTTCCACAGCCGATTCGCTATTACAGTTGAAAACCTAGGGTTAGTAGCAGACGCTAACCAACTAGCATAAGAAGTGCGGGAACCTTTTTGTTCGAGGTTTTCATCTAATTCTACCGCTAAACCAAAAATAGTTTTAGCTTTTAATTTTTGCCCAGGTTTTGCATTGTCGTATTGGTAATCCTTGGGTAAAGAAATCGAACCTTTTCCTAAGTCGTCTAAGCCTGGAGATAGTAAGTTTTGCACTGGAAGAAAGGCTCTTCGAATTTTATTTCTGTCTTCTGGGTTTTCTTTCTGTAAGGCTCTTATGAGTTTTGAAAGTTTATTAAGCTCTTCATCTTTTCTTTTCATTCTTTCTGCTCCATTGGTAAATGCAGCCATTTCGTAGAACTGTTTTTGTGTCCAGCGGTCGAAGGGGTGATCGTGGCATTGAGCGCACTCCAAGCTTGTACCGAGAAACACACGAACCGTATTCGACATGTTGTCTAGTCCCATGCCTTGGTCGCGGTAAAAATAGCCAACAGCCCCGTTATTCATTTCCCACATAGGACCTGTAGAAGAAAGCATTTCCTTAACCCAAATATCGTAAGGCTTATTCGAGGAAATGGAATCTTTTATGTATTTTATAAACGGGTACCCATCTGAACCTTGATTTCCTACTCGAGTTTTCGCTCGGAGTATATCGGCCCAATAGATATACCAATTTTTATTGTACCCTTCCGAGTTTAAAAGTTTATCAATTAGTTGAGTTCTGGATTTTTTATCCCTGTTTCCAAGAAAACCCTGAGCTTCTTTTAAGGTGGGTATCCTTCCAATAATCTTCAGGTAGGCTCTTCGAAGAAAAGTCTCGTTAGAGATTTCTTTATTAGGCCTTTCTCCATAAGACCTGAGTTTCGATTCGATAATTTTATCTATAAATTCTGAATTAATTTTTAAATCTTTATCTGAAAGAGGTTTTTTGAATGTGGGTAGAGATTCATGATTGGGTGGAAAATTGTTTTTTACGAAAGCTTGATCATCTTCTGTGAATATATCTAGTTTTATTCTGAACAATTGTTTGTCATTTGATCTTTCTAATAAGACATCTCCATTGTCGAAGTATTTTACTATTGATCCATTTATTTTTTGCTTATTCTTTGAGTAAAAATCTCTATTAATTGAAGAGAAGGATGATATTGATGACAGTATTGATAAAAGTGTAATAATTATTAACTTATTCATAATACTATTTACACCAAATTAAAGCCTTTACATTAGAAGTCGTCCTCAAGGGATCCGCTTTGTTGATATTCCCTTACTCTTCTCTCAAAGAAGTTTCCCATTGCCTGAACATCGACCACTTCTCCCAACCAGGGGAATGGGTTTTTGTCACTTGGAAATCTATAGTCTAACCCTATAGCCTCTAGCCTGCGATTGCCAATATAGTGCATATAATCCACAAACATATCCGCATTTAAACCTAGAATTCCAGTGGGAAGCACGTCGTGGGCATAAGCTATCTCGAGCTCCACAGCTTTTTTCATGTGTTCGACAAATTCATCCTGCATTTCCTTGGTCCAAACTTCAGGCTCTTGCTCTATAATTGTATTTATTAAGTAAGTTCCAAATGCAATGTGAGAGCTCTCGTCCCTGAGGGTGTATTTAATTTGATCGGAGATGCCTTGAAGTTTATTTTGCCTTCCTAGAGCAAGAAGCATTGCGAAGCCGCTAAAAAAGAATGTTCCTTCGCACACTATCCAATACGTTAAGAAGTTTCTTAATATTTCTTGTTTGCCCTTTGTTGAGTTTGCGTCAAAATCTTGAGCACTAATATCATTGGTTATTTGCATCAGGAAATCATCCTTGGCTTTTATGCTGGGAATCGTTTCGTAAGCGTTGAACACTTCCTCTATATCTAGGTCAAGGCTATCACAAATATAAACTACCGTTAGGTTGTGAAGGCTTTCTTCAAACGCTTGACGAAGGATGTACTGACGGCACTCAGCGTCCGTAACATAGCGAAAGGCAGATAACAAAAGATTATTACCGACCAGAGACTCAGATCCAGCAAAAAACCCAAGGCAGCGTTTAACAAGTAATTTTTCATCTTCTGTAATTTCATTATTCTTCCATTGTTTAATGTCGTTTTGCATTGAGATTTCTGTTGGCATCCAATTATTTGCGCAGCTTTTTAGAAATAAATCCCATGCGTATTTATGCTTGTGGGGTAATATTCTGTTTACGCCTGCTACATCTTCAGTTAATAGTTTTCCTGTTTTATCTTCCATAATTATAATATATCATACATTGATAACGAAGTCAACCCCAAAAGGGATCAATTATTGACAACTCTCGCAAGACCCTCCGTTTTTCACGGCTTCAATACTGCAAGCCGAGGCTTCTTCCCCTTTATCTGCTTCTGATGTTGATTTTTCAACTTTGGATGCAGCCCTATTTCTTAGGTAGTATGTCGTTTTTAATCCAGCTTCCCAGCAAGACATATATACGTCATTTAAATATTTCAAGGATGTTTCTTTATTGTACAAATTAAAGCTTATGGCCTGATCGATCCATTTTTGCCTGACTGCATTGCAGTCTATCAGTTTGAACATATCTCTATCAAATGCCGTTTTATATTTTAACTTTATCCATGAAGGGATGTCTCCATTTAATACAGAAAGATCTCCGTCGGCATCTTTAATTAGTTTTGCGGTATTAGAATTCCATAACCCTTCTTTTTTCATATCATTTATAAAATGCTGATTAGTGATGTAAAAGTTTCCGCTTTTATTTTCATAAACAAATAATACAGAGAAATTTGGCTCAACGCTTTGTTCGACTCCGTTTATATAGCCGATTGTTGCCGTAGGGGCAATAGCCATCACATTTGAATTTCTCATGCCGTGCTCGCTGATGTGGTTCCTGACCTCGCTCCAATCCAGAGAGGATTCGAGGTTTGGTTTCTTGCCCTTGTATTTCATTAAATCTGCATAAGAATCGATTGGCAGTTTATTCTGGCTCCACAGTGACCCTTTGTAAGTTTTGTAGGAACCTTTTTCTTTAGCGAGTTGGGAGCTGGCAAAAATAGAATGGTAAGAATAGAATTCAAACAATTCGTCATTGAATTAAGCAGCTTCATCGCTATCAATGTTTATATTCATTCTATGCAGTACATCGTGCAAGGCCATCATTCCCAGCCCAATAGGCCTGTTTTTCAAGTTGGAATTGCTCGCTTCTTTTGTTGGGTAGAAGTTTAAGTCTATCACGTTGTCTAAAGCTCTAATCGCAGTGTGAATTGTATTCTTTAGCTTGTCATAGTCAATCGTATCATCTTCTTTCATATGATTAAGGATATTGATTGATCCAAGATTGCAGACCGCTGTTTCTCCTATTTCTGTCTTTTCGCCTTTGTCGTACTTCGAGGCCTTTGTGTGGAGCGTTATTTCCGTACAGAGGTTGCTACTGTGAACGACTCCTTCGTGTTGATTTGTGTAGCGTATATTACAGGGGTCTTTAAATGTGTTCCATGGGTGAGAGGTTTCAAATAAGACTTTAAGCATTTTTTTCCAAAGTTCTTTTGCAGTAGTTATTCTATAATTTTTTATTAAACCTTCTTCTGCTTGATTACATAGCTGGTTGTACTTTTTGTCAAATTCAGCTCCGAAGCAGTCGTGCAAATCGGCCTCGGACGGATCAAAAAAGTACCAAACATCTTCGTTTTTTACTCTTCTCATAAATTCATCAGGAATCCAAGACGCAGTGTTCATGTCGTGGCAGCGCAGCCGATCGTCTCCAGTGTTCCTTCTTAAGTTAAGGAAATCCTCGTAATCTAAGTGCCAAGGTTCAAGATAGGCGCACCCTGCTCCAGGCCTTTTTCCTCCTTGATTTACTGCAACGAGAAGGTCGTTGTAGATTTTAAGCCAAGGTATTAGGCCTCCAGATATTCCGTTTGTACCTTTAATGTGAGAACCTGAAGACCTGAACGGAGTTACATCAAACCCCAAGCCGCCTGCAAACTTAGATTTTCTAGCTTCTTGCCACGCTCCATCAAAAATGCCGTCGATACTGTCGTCAAAAGTGTTGAGATAGCAAGAGCTTAATTGAGAATGAGTAGTCCCGCTATTAAAAAGAGTCGGGGTAGAAGAAGTATACAAAAACTGACTAAACATGTCATATATTTTGATCGCACTTTCTTCTTTGTTTTCTTCGTTTAGAGATAACCCCATGGCAACCCTCATCCAGAAACATTGAGGAGCCTCCATGATTTTATCGTCGTGCCTAATGAAATACCTATCGGTTAGAATTTGAATACCTAAGTATTTAAAAGACTCGTCCCTCCTTATTCTTAAAGCTTCGGATAATTTTGCGAGATCGAATTCAAGCATTTTTGGGTTGAGCTTTTCTAGTTTTACTAGCTTTTTTATATTTTGTATAAAGCTTTTTCTGTATTGAAGTTTAAAAGTGTCCGAATCAACTCCCTCTTTGAAAACTTCTTTATATACAGTGTTTAGCAATAATCTCGCAGCAACAAAGCTGTAATTTGGTTCTTTTTCTATTTTCTCTCTAGCAGAAAGAATTAGAGCTGTATCTATTTGACTCGTTGTTATTTTGTCGAACAATTGCAATTGAGCATCAAGAAGAACTTCACTGACGGAAGTGTCCTCGATTTCTTTACATGCTCTTTCTACATTTGCGTTAATTTTTTCTACCAAAAAAGGCTGAAGTCTACCGTTTCGTTTTTTTACGTTTATGTTCATATTTTATTTTATAATGATACCATTTAAATGGGCATATGTCAATTTAAAACTAGCCTGTGTAAATAACTTTTTTGCAACTATGGAATACTAAATACACAATAAATTCAGCGGAAGTTGTCAGAGCACAAAAAAGCCGCCCGAAGGCGGCTTGATTGTGTTTGGGGTAGATTATCTACTAGCCTTTATCTGGGCTTGGCCTCAATAAAGCGACCAATAGCAACAAGGTAATGATTCCCGCTAAGGAGGCGCCTTGCCCGACAAATCCAGTTACGACGTCCTGAAGGTTGCCGATTACGTTAATAGGAGCTCCTTCGCCAAAGACGACTTGAGCTACGACCAAGAGGCCGATTATTGACAAAAGAACGCTTGTAACGCCTCCTGCATATGATTTAATCGTATCGATTGTATTTTTCATAATTTATTTTAGAATTGTGTTGAAACACCTAGTGCGAAAATATATTCCGCCTCAATTAAATCCGAGTCAGCTCTTTCAATTCCCAGGCAGATTTCAGATTTTTCTCCAATGGATTTTGAAGCGTTCACCCCTAATGAATGATAGGTTTCGCTGTTTGAGTTTGTTAGGTCAGATATTCCAACAGAACCTAGAATGCCCAGTGAGGCGAAATCTAGATCAAGGTCATGAGATAGCGATAACTCTGAGGTATACAGGGACTCGTTCAAATTCCTGAAAAAAGAAACGGTTGGAGATAATAGAGTGTCAACGCTTAGTCGAACGTTTACCTCCATTAAAGCTTCTCCTGAAACATTTTCTATGTGACCAATTCCTGCATACGCCCCAAGCAGATCTCCAAAAAAGCTTCTCGATACCCCTCCGTTAAGAATATAAGTATCTACTCCCGATTCTACCGATTGATTTGTAAATGCATTCGCGGAATAATCCAAGCCAAAAACTTTTCCACTTACTCCCAGATCTGCCTGAATAGACTCTTGGGTCATTAGCGAACCTCGAAAGAAATAATCGGAAGCGTATTTTGTGCCTAGAGAATAAGTTTCTGCTGATGCGGCGTTAATAAAAAACCCTAAAAGGGCGGTAATAATTAATTTTGTTTTCTTCATAATATTAAAGAGCACTATAGTAAAGCATTTTTATGCAAATGTCAAGTTATTTTTATTCTTGAGCTTGTTTTATTTTTAATATTAGGGATTTTTATATTCAATAATCCATTATTCATTGTTGCGGATATATTTTTTGAATCCATATCGCTTTGCAGTTTATATTTATTTTCGAATGAATCGAAGGATATTTGTTGTTGTGAGTATTTGGTATCATCTTTTATTTTATTCTCGTATGATACATGTAGTATATTTTCTTTTGTTTGTATATCGATATCTTTTTTATTTAATCCTACCGCTTCGATTTGTATAGTTACGAAGCCTTCTTCTTTTATAATGTTAGATTTTCTTTGAGGTTTTAAATCTTCATAGTATAAATCGTCTAATATGGAATCTAAGAAAGAATGTAAAGAATTATTGTTTTTGATATAGTATGACATATTGTCTCCTTGTTTTGATTGTTGTTTGTATGTAATGTGTAAATTTGTCTCAATAACGACTGCGTTATTGAGTTTACAATATTATATTTGCTATAATCGTGCCAAAAAAAGCCCCGCTAGGAACTAGCGAGGCTTTAGGTTTTAAGTTGTTGGAGTTTTAAGCTTTAGGTTTCTCGTGAGTATATCCCATTTTCTTCATTTTTAAATGGTCTTCCATGGTTTTAGCTTTATAAGCTTTTCCTGTTTTTGGGTCATACATCATATGAGGCTTAAATTCATCTTCCGCTGCGTAATCTTTTTTCATTTTTTTAGATTGAGCTTTTTTCCATGCCTCTTTGCTTGGGCGATCTTTATCTCCAGGCTTTGCGGCTTTATATTTTTTGCCCATTCTTTTTTTCTTGTCTCTGATGTTTTCCCAAAGGCCTTTTTTTGCTTCGGATTCTTCTTCGAGAATTTGCTCTTCAACCTCTTCTGACTCCTCTAGGTCTTCTGCCTCTTCTGCTTTGGTCATGTTTGTGACGCTCTTTTTGCTCCACATTTTGCAACTCCAGTATCTAGCTTTTGTTTTAGGGCCTGGATTCTCGCAGTTATGCCTAGCTCTGAAACTTTTTCTTCGGGCGGGATTATCCCGTTTTATTTCCATATTTGGGTCTCCAAAGTTAACTTTTACTACATTACCTTTTTCGTTTTTAACGTAAACAGAAAATTTCTTTGGACCTTTAGATGTCCTGAAGGGTTTGTTTAATTTTTTTCCTTTGTTTTTTTCCGCAGCCCACGCTTCTTCGTTTATGTACTCTTCAAAACCTAGTTCGTCGACATCGATAAAGATTGTGGCCCACATTTCTGAGGTGAAAGATGGATCTTCTTGCAGTTGGTTTTGTTTTATTTCTATACTAGCCTCTATCAAGTTCTCTTCAGAAAAGAAATTTTCGTCCCTAACTCCATCGTCGATTAAAACTCCAGCGTCTGAAATATCTTGGTCAGCTTTTCTGTAGGAGTCTTTAACTCGAAAGCCTTGTACCATTTTTAAGAACATATTTACTCTAGCGATTGCCCATTGACCTCGAGCTTTTCCAGGTTTGCCGAATTGCGCAAACGCAGTTGCTCCGCGCCGATAAACCTTTTGTAATTGAGATAGAGTTATTTTGCTTGCGCACTTTGCGTTGTGAGCTTTTACTTTTTCTTGAAGAGCTTCAAGAATTCTATTTGGGGGG
>Ga0206128_1000363_pt1 | contig 53037 bp, 47 predicted proteins | sample Helgoland_Spring_7_FD_148601 | JGI IMG/M metagenome (GOLD analysis project Ga0206128, IMG submission 148601) | Pelagic subsurface seawater microbial communities from Kabeltonne, Helgoland, North Sea - Helgoland_Spring_Bloom_20160426_1 | ecosystem: Environmental > Aquatic > Marine > Epipelagic ... | reverse complement strand
GTGGTACCTCCAGGAATCGAACAGGAGTTTATTTATCAACATAATTCGTGCACTAATATTTTACAAACTTCTCTAACACCAATCAACTTAAATTAATCTAAATGCCGCATAAAAACTGGGCTTATTTTAAATTTGGGGATTGACTTTAAAAATAATTTTATCTATATTTTTAAAAAACCAAGGAATGAATAGACAATTAATGACAATTGGAGAAGCTGCTACTTACTTAGGTATTTCCGTTTCACATTTATATAAAATGTGTTCTATGAGGAGTATCGATTTTTATAAGATTGGGAGGTCTAATAAGTTTTTAATTGCAGATTTAAATGAATTTATATCAAAAAATAAAATCAGCAAAAAGAAAGAATCAATGGTTAAGTTAAAACTTTCAATAAAAATATGACAACAATAAAACAAGTATTTGATTATAGAACACCGAGAGCAAATGGAGAAATCCCTGTACGATTGCGGGTGACACACAACCGGAAAACAACTCATATTTCATTGAATACGTCTTTAACCGAAGTTCAAATAAAAAAGATAGAACAAGGTAAGGTCGATAAAGAATTATCTCATTTCATAAAGGAATTGAATAATCTTACTTATAACGCTCAAAAAGTAGCTGCAAAATTAGAACCATTTTCAATAAGTGAATTGAAACGTCAACTTTCAAATTCCAATACTTCAAAAAACAATAAAGATCATTTACTCGTAGATATCATTCAACTGAAAATAAAGAAACTTGAAGAAAATCAGCAATATAAATCTAAGGGTCATTATAAGACACTTTTAAACATGATTACAACCTTTGATTCATCTCTACTATTAAAGGATGTAGATCAAGATTTTTTACACGATTTTGAACAATTTTACATAGACGGAAGAATCGAAAAAGATGGAGAAAGTCGATTAGAAAATTACTATAATACCTTAAGTATTTATTTTAGAAACCTTAAAGCGGTTATAAATTTAGGTGTAGATCACAAAATGTTAGATCATACCTACGAGTTTCCTTTTGGGAAGAACAAATACATCATTAAAACATATAATACAGAAAAAGAAATCTTTTCTGTGGATCAGGTTAATAGTTTAATGACTTTTAACTCTTTTGATACAAAATACCAAGAGAACGCACATGACCATTGGAAAGTCTGTTTTTTGTGCAACGGCAGTAATATGTCAGATGTTTTACAATTCAAATGGACCGATATAGATGATGATATTATTTCATTTGTGAGACAGAAAACTGAGAATAGAACAAAGACCGTCAGGAAACTCTCTATCCCAATTATAAAACCTTTAAGAGAATTAATAGACAGAATAGGAAATAGAGAAAGTGAATACATCTTTGGAGGATTTAGAACCCCACCCAAGAAGACAACAATACAAAATAAGGTTTCTAAAATGTGTAAAGGATATAACAAACACCTAAAAGTGATAGGAGTTAAAATTGGATTACCCATTCCTTTGACCATATCCACCTCAAGACATAGTTACGGGAATTACCTTGCTAAAAATGGAGTTCCATTAGAAAGGATTGCAGAAATGATGGGTCACAAAGATAAACAGCGGTTTACAACATATCATTACATCGGTAGTTTGGATAAAAAGATATTATTCGAAACGAATGGTTGTTTAAAAGAGTTTTAATCTTGAAATGTTTGCAAGAATGTTTGCAAGAATTGATTCCTTGAAGAATTTTATTTTAAAAAAGGTAGTGTTTATAAGGGTTTCAGAAGATACTTAAAAAATTCAATCCAGTACTCATAATCAGGTGGTCCATGGTTCGAGTCCATGTGGGACCACAGATAATAAAAACTGTTTCATTTTTTTGAAGCAGTTTTTTGATTTTACACTATCAACAATTTTATAATTATTAATGTTAATAGCTTTTTAATTTACACTACAAATATTCTTACGTTATAATATTTTAGCATTAGCTAATAATAACAAAACAAATTTGTAAGAAAAAGCATATTTGAAATGGTATTTTTAATGAAAAAAGTATTTATCCGTGTTTTTTTGCGCTTAAAAAATATTTTTGGGTGCTAATTGTTTTGCTAGCACACTTTTTTTTACATTTGTCTTAGTATTTACAATATGAAATTTGCCTCAATAATTTATAACCTGTTTATGATTCTTCCTCAATGTACGGGTGCAAATCCTTGTTGCGCTGATGGAAGTTGTTGTCCTTCGCCTTTGTGTTCAGGCGGACCTCCTCCACCTCCAGGGCAACCTATTGACAATTATATCATTTTCTTATTTGCAGCAGCCCTTATTTATGGTATATATATCATAAAAAAAGGCAGTCAAAATTATGCTAGGTAACTAAGACCTTAAATCATTTAGACGTTTTACATATTTTCCAATGACGTCAAATTCTAAATTAACCAAGCTTCCTTTTTTTAAATCCTTAAAAGTAGTATGCTTATAAGTATATGGTATTATTGCTGCCGAAAACTCATTTAGTTTGGAATTAACGACAGTTAAACTCACACCGTTTACAGTCACTGAGCCTTTTTCTATAGTAACATTATTTAAAGCGGCGTCATAGCTAAAAGTGTAAAACCAACTTCCGTTTTGTTCTCTTACATTTTCGCAAATTGCTGTTTGATCAACGTGACCCTGAACTATATGACCATCTAGTCTATCACCAAGTTTGATTGCGCGTTCTAAATTTACGGTTGCGTTAACCTCTAATTGGCCTAAATTGGTCTTGTCTAATGTTTCTTTAATAGCAGTTACGACATATTCATCCTTATCTAAAGACACCACTGTTAAGCACACACCATTATGAGCAACGCTTTGATCAATCTTTAACTCTTCAGTAATATTACTGCTTACAGTAATATGTAAATTATCCTTATCATTATTTAATGCTGTTATGGTGCCTAAATCTTCAATAATTCCAGTAAACATAATTCTATTTTATAATGGTTAAATTTGCAACACAAAGTTAAGGACAAAATAACGCTAAGTTTATAAAGTCTCGTTAATATTAAAATTCCTTTTGTGAAAAAAGAAAACACTATAAAAGTTGGAATATCTGTTGGAGACCTCAATGGTATTGGCCCAGAGATTATATTAAAAACATTCGAAGATAACCGTTCATTGGAGTTATGTACACCAGTTATTTTTGCTTCTTCAAGAATAATGAATTTCTTTAAGCGTCACTTTGCGAGTAAAATTAGTTTCAATGAAATAAACTCAGTCAATCAAATTACTGATGGTAAAGTAAATGTTTTAAATGTGTGGAAAGAAGGTGTTAACATTCAGTTTGGTCAAGAGGATAAAAAAATAGGTGAATATGCTATTAAATCTTTAGAAGCAGCTGTATCTGCTTTAAAGGAAGGTACTGTAGATGTTTTAGTTACTGCGCCAATTAATAAACACAACATACAATCTGAGAAATTTAATTTCCCTGGTCATACAGATTATCTAAATCAACAATTAATAGGCGATAGTCTAATGTTTATGATTTCGGAAAATCTAAGAGTTGGTCTTTTAACTGATCATGTTCCTGTCAAAGATGTGCCAAGTTATATTACCGAGGATTTAATACGCCAAAAGTTAACGACAGTTTCAAACTCACTAAAGCAAGATTTTGCTATTCCTAAACCAAAAATTGCGGTATTAGCAATTAATCCTCATGCTGGTGATAATGGTGTTATCGGTAACGAAGATGACTCAATTTTAAAACCTTCTATCGAAAAACTTCGCAAAGAAGGCAACTTGGTCTACGGACCATATTCTGCTGATAGCTTTTTTGGATCAAACAACTTCCAAAAATTCGATGCTGTGATTGCATCCTATCATGATCAAGGATTAATTCCATTTAAGACCATAACCTTTGGAAACGGTGTCAACTTTACGGCTGGCCTAAACATGGTTAGAACATCTCCTGATCATGGAACTGCTTATGAAATTGCGGGAAAAGGTGAGGCAGACGAAAGTTCTTTTAAACGGGCAATGTTCACAGCTATCGAAATTTACAGAAGGCGAAAAGATTATAATTTTTATTCAAAAAATCCTTTAAAGAAAATGTCTCGTTAGATATTAACATTTTTTGTTGATATCTAGACTCCTATACAGAAAAAAGTATTATATTTGCACGCTCAAAATGAATGTGATAATGAAAGTAATGAAAGCGTATACAATACAATTTGTAGGGCTAAAAGTCGGAGAGCACCATTTTGATTATCAAATTGATAATACGTTCTTTTTAGAATTTGATTATGATGAGTTTAATGAGGCTGACCTAAAAGTTGACCTTCTTTTTGAAAAGAAAACAACGCTTTTAGAACTTAACTTCAACGTCAGTGGCGCTATAAATGTTAATTGCGATGTTTCAAACGAGCCTTTTAATCTAGAGATTGAAGATTCGTTTAAATTGGTTGTTAAGTTTGGTGAAACTTACAACAATGACAATGAAGATATATTGATTATTCCTCATGGAGAATATCAAATCAACGTCGCTCAATTTATATACGAGCTTGTAGTGTTGGCTATGCCGGCAAAAAAAGTTCATCCAGGTATTGAAGACGGTACGTTACAATCTGATATATTAAACAAATTAGAAGAATTAAGTCCTTTAGTGGGCAAAACAGAAGAAAATAACACTGAGGATACAGATCCTCGTTGGGATACATTAAAAAAACTATTAACGGATAAATAACATTTAAAATGGCGCATCCAAAACGTAAAATATCTAGAACAAGAAGAGACAAAAGAAGAACACATTATAAAGCATCTGTTCCTCAAATTGCAACTTGCCCTACAACTGGTGAGCCTCACCTATACCACAGAGCACACTGGCATGAAGGAAAACTTTATTACAGAGGTCAAGTACTTATAGATAACTCTGCAGAAGAAGAGAATTTAGCATAAATACTATGCGCGCATACAATAAAACGCCCAACTTTGGGCGTTTTTTTTGTTTTATTGCTTCAAATCACTCAAAAACCACTTAATTTGCATAATTATTTGCTTAAAAGTGCTGAAAACGACCAAAAATGGGTTCATTTTAATCAATTTTCGATATTTTTAATTAATCTAAACGCTAATAATGAGTAAAATCACAGCGGCTATAACAGCTGTCGGCGGCTATGTTCCCGATTTCGTTTTATCTAACAAGGTTTTAGAAACAATGGTAGATACTAATGACGAATGGATCACTACACGTACGGGGATTAAAGAAAGGCGTATCCTTAAAGAAGAAGGTAAAGGCACATCATTTCTAGCAATTAAGGCCGCAGAAAACCTTATCAATAAAAGTGGTATTGACCCAAAAGAAATAGATTTAGTAATTGTCGCTACGGCTACTCCTGATATGAAAGCCGCATCAACGGCTGCATATACAGCAACCCAAATTGGTGCTGCAAATGCATTTTCTTATGATTTGGAGGCTGCTTGTTCTAGTTTTCTGTTTGGTATGTCTACAGCAGCTGCATATATTCAGTCTGGTCGTTACAAAAAAGTGCTTTTAATTGGTGCAGATAAAAATTCGTCTTTTATTAATTATGAAGATCGCGCAACTTGTATCATTTTTGGAGATGGTGGCGGAGCTGTTCTTTTTGAACCTAATAATGAAGGATTGGGTCTTCAAGATGAATTGTTACGAAGTGATGGCAAAGGAAGAGAGTTCTTAAGAGCTCAGTATGGTGGGTCTTCTTATCCCATAAATGCTGAAACTTATGATGAAGGTTCTCATTACGTCTTTCAAGACGGAAAAACTGTTTTTAAAAATGCTGTTTTTAACATGGCAGACGTTGCAGAGCGTATATTAAAAAGAAATAACCTAACCAATGATGATGTTAACTGGTTAGCTGCACACCAGGCTAATAAACGTATTATTGATGCCACAGCAAACAGAATAAATCTAGAAGAAAAAAAGGTGTTAATGAACATCCAAAAATATGGTAATACAACATCTGCAACTTTACCTCTTTTATTACACGACTATGAATCACAACTAAAAAAAGGTGATACTATAATATTTGCTGCTTTTGGCGGTGGATTTACTTGGGGTTCTATTTACTTTAAATGGGCCTATAACTCATGAAAAACTAACTAATTATAATAACTGAATACTATGGATTTAAAGGAAATTCAAAACTTGATTAAATTTGTGGCTAAATCTGGCGCAAGTGAAGTGAAGTTAGAAATGGATGATGTTAAAATTACCATTAAAACAGGATCCGAAGAAACAACTATTGTTCAACAAATGCCCATGGCATCTGCTCCTGTTATGCAGCAAGCTATGCCCGTAGCAGCGCCTGTGGCTGAATCAGCTCCGTCAGCTCCAGCTCCAGCGGCATCTGATGATTCAAAATATGTGACTATAAAGTCCCCAATTATTGGAACTTTCTACCGTAAACCATCGCCAGATAAACCTGTTTTTGTAGAGGTGGGTACTGATATAAAAGAAGGTGATGTGCTGTGTGTTATTGAAGCTATGAAACTTTTCAACGAAATAGAATCTGAAATTTCTGGTAAAATTGTAAAAGTTCTTGTCGACGATTCGTCTCCTGTAGAGTTCGATCAACCATTGTTTTTAGTTGACCCTTCATAACAATTAAAAGTTCCAATCTACAAATCTCAAAAATCCAGCTCTTGGAATTTGGTGCTTGGAAATTGAATTTTTTAACCAAAAAGTTATGTTTAAAAAAATATTAGTTGCCAATCGAGGAGAGATAGCGCTACGTGTTATCAGAACTTGTAAAGAAATGGGCATAAAAACTGTTGCTGTTTACTCAACAGCAGACGCAGATAGTTTACCAGTTAAATTCGCTGACGAAGCTGTTTGTATCGGTCCAGCGCCAAGTAATGAGTCTTATTTAAAAATGGCTAATGTCATTGCAGCTGCAGAAATTACAAATGCAGACGCTATACATCCTGGTTATGGCTTTTTATCTGAAAACGCAAAATTTTCTAAAATCTGTGAAGAGCACGATATAAAATTTATTGGTGCTTCTCCAGAGATGATTGACCGTATGGGTGATAAGGCTAACGCCAAAGCTACTATGAAAGCTGCTGGTGTTCCATGTGTCCCAGGAAGTGAGGGCATCATTGAAGATTATAAAGAATGTGAAAAACTTGCAAAAGAAACAGGTTATCCCGTTATGCTAAAAGCCTCTGCTGGTGGAGGTGGAAAAGGTATGCGAGCTGTTTGGAAAAAAGAGGAGTTAAAAGATGCTTGGGATTCTGCTAGACAAGAATCTAAAGCTGCATTCGGAAACGACGATATGTATATGGAAAAGCTTATTGAAGAGCCCCGCCATATAGAAATTCAAATCGTTGGAGACTCAACAGGAAAAGCTTGTCATTTATCAGAGCGTGATTGTTCTGTTCAAAGACGTCACCAGAAGCTAACAGAAGAGGTCCCTTCGCCTTTTATGACTAATGCGTTACGTAAAAAAATGGGGGAAGCAGCAGTTAAGGCTGCAGAATACATAAAATATGAAGGTGCAGGAACAGTTGAGTTCTTAGTTGATAAGCATCGTAATTTCTATTTTATGGAAATGAATACGCGTATTCAAGTAGAACACCCAATCACTGAGCAGGTTATAGATTTTGATTTAATTAGAGAACAGATTAAGGTTGCTGCAGGTGTTCCTATTTCAGGAAAGGACTACACTCCTAATCTACACTCTGTTGAGTGTAGGATTAATGCAGAAGACCCATATAACGACTTTAGACCGTCCCCAGGAAAAATCACTGTGTTACATGCACCTGGTGGTCACGGAGTGCGCCTTGACACTCATGTGTATGCGGGATATAGCATTCCTCCTAATTATGATTCTATGATTGCAAAGTTGATTACAACTGCGCAAACTCGTGAAGAAGCTATCAATAAAATGAAGCGCGCTTTAGATGAGTTTGTTATAGAAGGTATAAAAACAACTATTCCTTTCCACAGGGCATTAATGGAACATCCTGATTATTTAGCTGGAAATTACACCACTAAATTTATGGAGGATTTTGAAATGCCAGAATCTGAAGAATAAAAAACTGAAAAGCCCTTTTGTTAGGGCTTTTTTTATAAATCTATTTTTTTAACATCTATTGGTTTCCCAAGGTAAATCAACTTCCAATCTTCACCAACCTCTATTTGGTTATTGTCCGAGGATATGATAATCAATTCGTCATTAGTGTCTTTCAAAAATATAGGAATAATGTCTTTATCAGACTTTGTTAGCTCTACTATGCTTTGATAATGCTCCTTATTCTCAATTAAAACCTCTTGAACACTTGGGTATTTTTTACTAACATTAGTTAGAGATTCGTAATCATCTGTATGAGAAAACAAACCTTCTTTTGGGTTATTGTTTTCATCTCTCATCTCTTCTTTAGATACTAAACGAAAAGAGCCGTTTTCACCAAATTGTTTTCCAAACTTATTGATTGCATATCTGTTAATGTCCGAACTTCCAGTTAATGCCATTAGGTAACCAACATCGTTAAGTTCAATGTTGTCATTTAAAGTGTTTGTATAAATATCTGTTGAGATGGCCTCTAGGCCCATTTCTCTAGCTTTTTCAATATTTGTTTGGTTGCTATCTATAACAACAACATTTCTTCCATTATTATCAAGATATTGTGCTAATAATCTTGATACTTTTGATGCTCCAACAATTAAAATACCATCAGACTTGGTTAAAAAAACACCTACTATCTTTGCAAAAAATCTTGCTGTTGTAGCATTAAGTAAGACTGTCCCTAAAACAATCATAAACACTAACGGTGTAATATATTCAGCGCCTTCAACGCCTTGTTTCATAAGCTTGCTTCCAAATAAAGATGCTATTCCCGCAGCAACAATACCTCTTGGTCCAACCCAACTTACAAAAAGACGTTCATTTAATTTTAAATTAGAGCCTTGTGCGCTAGCAAAAACGGCTAGGGGTCTTATAATGAGAACTACTATTAAAAATAAAGCTATTGTTTCCCAATTATATAATAAGTATAAGTCTTCAATGTTAATATTTGCTGCCAACAGAATAAATAATATTGAGATCAACAGCACACTCAATGACTCTTTAAAATATAAAAGCTCCTTTAGATTTTCTAACTTTCCATTGCCTAAGACCATTCCCATAACTACAACAGCCAAAAGGCCTGACTCATGAGCAAATATCTCAGATTCTACAAAAACTAAAAGAACAACTGATAGCGAAACTACATTTAACAGGTAATGAGGAATAAACTTTTTGTTTATTGCAAAAGCTAAACCATGAGCAAAAGTGAAGCCAAAAGTAGTCCCAAATAATACAATCTTACCAAACTCCATAAAGGCTGTTTTTGTAAAACCACTATCACCCTCGACACTTATAAACTCAAAAACCAATACCGCAACTAAAGCACCTATTGGATCTATTAAGATCCCTTCCCACTTCAGTACTGCAGAAAGGTCCTTTTTAAGTGGTATGTTTCTTAGAATCGGTGTTATTACTGTTGGCCCAGTGACTATAATAAGTCCCGAAAATAAGAATGAGAGCTCCCAACTTAATCCAAATAAAAAATGAGCAGATACACCCGCTCCAAAAAAGGTAATTACAGCGCCAACAGTTATTAGCTTAGTGATTACAGGGCCAACATTTTTAACCTCGTTTCGTTTTAGCGTTAAACCTCCTTCAAAAAGAATGATACTAATGGCTAGTGATACAAAGTAATAAAGACTGTCTCCCGGAAAAAGACCTGTTTCTCCATTCCAAATGGGTTCTATCCATTTTTTTCCGTCTTCAGATAAAAATTCTGCAGCAATTGGGCCCACTAATAAGCCTACTAAAATTAAAGGCAAAATAGCTGGTATCTTAAAACGCCAAGCCACCCACTGTGCCAATATGCCTAAAATTACGATTCCCGCTAACTCTAACATAAAAATTATTTTTTGTGAAGTTAATAATTCTAGATTTTATAAAAATTAAAACTATTAAAAAATCAAAAGGTGACATATACAAAGCTATTCGCTTAGCTTTTGCTTTTGGCAATGAGCTAACACTTATACATGTTGGTGATTCTTACGAAGAAAAAACAAAAAGGTTAATGATATTTTAGGCGAAAAATAGAGTCGATTGAAGGTTCTTTTACAGATGACATTACTCAATTTTTTCGAAAATAAAGCCCGCTAACACCTAAAGTCTAATCGCGACAGTTTATTAATTTTTAGTCGAGACAGTTTAGAAAATATCAAAGAATTAAAAACACTTTACGGTTTTGGGTAATTTCTAAAAGACATGGTTTCTTAAAAAAAGTTTAAGTGCTCTGTAAATCCTTCGATATTTCTTAATTTGCATTACTTATAAAATGTGCACTTTAAAAGCACTTTTACATCCATGAAATTATACCCGATTGAAGCAGGAAATTTTAAATTAGATGGTGGCGCTATGTTTGGTGTTGTTCCTAAATCGCTCTGGCATCGAACCAATCCAGCAGACAATAATAATTTGATTGATATTGCTGCGCGCTGTTTGTTAGTAGAGGATGGTAGTCGCCTTATATTAATTGACACCGGGATGGGCGATAAACAAAGTGATAAGTTTTACAGCTATTACCATCTTTGGGGTGATGATTCTATTGATAACTCTTTAGCCTGTTTTGGATTTCATCGAAATGATATCACCGATGTATTTATGACGCATTTGCATTTTGACCATTGTGGTGGAACTATTCAATATAACAAAGATCGTACGGTTTTAGAACCTGCTTTTAAAAATGCCACGTTTTGGAGTAACAAAGACCATTGGACATGGGCAACCCAACCAAACCGTAGAGAGAAGGCTTCTTTTTTAAAGGAAAATATTTTACCAATGGAAGAAAGTGGGCAACTTAAATTTACATCACTTCCAGATAATTCGGTTTTGAAAAACTCGGGATTCGGTTTTGATATTTTCTTTGCAAATGGACATACCGACAAGCAAATGATTCCTATAATAAATTACAAAGGAAAAACGATTTGTTTTATGGCAGATTTACTACCAACGGCTGGGCATTTACCAATCCCTTTTGTTATGGGTTACGACACAAGGCCTTTGTTAACCCTGGATGAAAAAGAACAATTTTTAAATCTTGCTGCTAATAATAATTATTACTTATTTTTAGAGCATGATGCACATAATCCAATCATCACTGTAAAACAAACTGAAAAAGGTGTAAGGCTCAACGAGGTCTTTGCCTGTGAAGATATTTTCTAAACTATATATATTATGAAATACAACAAGGCCTTTCTAGTCGCATACATCCTAATAGCCTTCTTTTTAATAAGCTGTGGTGGTTCTCCCCTAATCTCTACGCCAGTAGAAAACATAGACGCCTCACCACTAAAAGTTTTAGAATTAACAAATGCTGAAAAAGAAAACTGGGGCCATTTAGACCTTGAAAAAGACACTATTCCTGGAATGGGTGTTGATAGAGCCTATGCCGAAATACTAAAAGGCAAAAAAGGTAAAAAGGTTATAGTAGCTATTATCGACTCTGGTATTGATATTAATCATGAAGATTTAGATGGTGTTATTTGGACTAATAAAAATGAAATTCCTTATAATGGAAAAGACGATGACAACAATGGTTATGTTGATGATGTTCATGGTTGGAATTTTTTAGGTGACACCTACAATGAACAGTTAGAAATGACGCGTCTAGTCGCGAGTGGCGATACAAGCTCCCAAAGGTTTACTGAAGCTAAGGCAGACGTTGAGAAAAGCTATAATGAAGCTTTACAAACCAAAAAAAACATTGACGCTTTACTGCAACGGATTCCACCGGCTCAAGAAACCCTAAAAAAACACTTAGAAAAAAACGATTACACTAAAGATGATGTTAGAAAAATCAACCCCGATACTGAGGACTTGGGTCAAGCTAAAGGTTTACAAATGTTCTTATACAACAACAACCTAACCCTAAATCAAATTAAAGAAATTGGTGAATCTTACAACGACCAATTAAATTATAATTACAATGTTAATTTTAAAGGCCGCAAAACAGGCGATAATCCTGATGATTTTAATGACAAACCAGGTTATGGTAATGGCAACGTAAAACCTATTAAAAAATCTGAGAGTCACGGGACACATGTGGCCGGTATAGTTGCTGCTAAAAGGAATAATGGTAAAGGCGCTAACGGTGTTGCAAACAACGTAGAGATTATGTCGATAAGAGCTGTGCCAAATGGTGATGAATATGATAAAGATATAGCAAAAGCTATTCGCTATGCTGTTGATAATGGTGCCTCAATTATAAACGGTAGCTTTGGGAAATCGTACTCTCCTCACAGTGATTGGGTTAGAGAGGCTATAAAATATGCGGCTGATAAAGATGTATTGATTGTTCATGCGGCAGGTAACGATAGTAACGATATTGATATAGAACCAAATTTTCCTGCAGATAACATTGATGGATTTGAAATTGCAGAAAACTATATTTCTGTTGGAGCTTTAGCTCCTACATACGGAAGCGGAATGGTCGCGGGTTTTTCTAACTACGGTGATATAAACGTTGATGTTTTTGCGCCTGGTGCCCAAGTGTATTCTACAACCCCAGAAAACGAATATGACACCAAAGGAGGAACTTCTATGGCTGCGCCTGCTATTGCTGGGTTAGCAGCATTATTACGTTCTCAATACCCTAAGTTGACTGCTGTACAAGTTAAAAAGGTAATATTAAATTCCGGCTTACAATTAACAACAAAAGTGGTTGTGGGAGGTGATGCGAGTAACGTACAACCATTTTCAAATTTATCTAAAACTGGACGAATTGCTAATGCTTATAACGCCTTAATAATGGCTTCAAAATTATAATATAAACTATGAAAAAAACACTTTCAATTTTTGCTTTAGCCGGATTATTATTTTCTTGTGGTAGCTACGATAAAGCTGTTGCCAATCCACCTCTGCCTTCTGTAGTAAATTCAAGCAACGCAGAGTGGCTTCAACATGTCGATTACAAAATGAATATCGACATGAATACAACAACTTACCAATACAAGGGTGATCAGACTTTAGTTTATACTAACAACTCTCCCGATGTAATAAACCGTGTGTATTACCACTTATACTTCAATGCGTTTCAACCTGGTAGTGAGATGGATGTGCGGTCGCGTACAATTGCAGACCCAGACAGGAGAGTTGGTAATAGGATTAGTAAGTTAAAGCCAAATGAAATTGGATATATAAAAGTGAACTCTTTATCTCAAAACGGAACAACTCTTAATTACGAAACTGTAGGAACGGTTCTAGAAGTTAAACTATCAAAGCCTATACAGCCTGGAGAAAAAGTAACTTTTAAAATGGACTTTGATGCACAAGTGCCTGTTCAGATTCGTCGTTCAGGAAGAAATAATTCCGAAGGTGTGGCGCTTTCTATGACGCAATGGTATCCAAAACTAGCTGAATATGACGATGAGGGATGGCATGCTGACCCATATATAGGTCGGGAGTTTCATGGCGTTTGGGGTGATTTTGATGTCTCTCTTACCATAGATAAGGATTATGTTGTTGGCGGTACAGGTTATTTACAGGGTGAACCAGTAGTTAGTGGTTCTAAAAAAACGATTCGCTTTTTAGCACCAAGGGTTCATGATTTTACTTGGGCCGCTGATAAAGATTACATTCATGACACATATCAAGTTTCAAATGGTCCGCTTTTAAATTTCTATTACAAGAGAGATTTACCTGCTGAAAACTTAAAAAACTGGAAAGATTTACAGGCTGATGCAGCTAAGTTGATGAAGTTTTTCTCTGAAAATATTGGGAAATATCCTTATGACCAATATTCGGTAATTCAAGGCGGTGATGGTGGTATGGAGTATGCAATGTCTACGTTGATAACCGGAAAACGAAGTTACGGCAGCTTGCTTGGTGTAACAGCACATGAATTGGCGCATACTTGGTTTCAATTTTTATTGGCTTCTAATGAGGCTAAACACGAGTGGATGGATGAGGGTTTTACAAGTTATATTTCTGCTTTAGCAATGAACTCTTTACGTGATGAACCAAGAGAAAACGCAACCTCTGGTTCTTATCGTGGTTATATTGGTTTAGCTAAATCTGGTAAAGAACAACCCTTAACAACTCATGCTGATCGTTACAAGTATAATGGTGCATATGGCGCTGCTGCATATTCAAAAGGAGCCGTTTTTATAGCTCAGTTAGGTTATGTTATTGGTGAAGACAATTTAAAGAAAACTTTAAAAAGATACTTTAATGATTTTGCGTTTAAACACCCAAAACCAATGGATGTTATAAGAACCGCTGAGAGAATAACAGATTTTGAATTAGACTGGTACCTTATTGATTTTGGGCAAACAACAAACACTATCGATTATGGTGTAAAGTCTGTAAATGGAAAAACGGTAATTCTTGAGCGTATAGGGCAAATGCCAATGCCAATAGACCTTTCTGTTACTTATACAGATGGCTCAAAGGAGGGTTTTTATATCCCGCTACAAATGATGCGTGGTGAAAAACCAACAGACGCAACAATTATTGACGATTGGGCTTGGGCTTACCCAACCTATACATTTAAGACCCTTAAAGATGTGGCCTCTGTGGAAATTGACCCATCAGGAATGATGGCTGACATTAATAAAGAGAATAATAAAAAATAAAGTTGCTTGGTTTTGGTAAAAAAGGCGCTATTTAGGCGCCTTTTTTTATTATTTATATCGGTCTAAACCTTTGTACATATCGTTTTTGAATACCTGAACTCTAGTGTACAGTTTTTGTTATTAATAGCTTCAAGAGCTTCTATACACTTTTTCCTGGAGAAATAGTTGTCTGTTAGTAAACAAAACTCTTACTCTGCTCCTATTCTTAAGGGGTTTTTTGAAATTAGATTGTCGCTTAGCATTTTATCTAAAGCCTTTAAATCTTTAAAAAGGCTATCTGTTTACATTGCTTTTTCCTCTAGTCAATCTAGTTGTGTTAGTTTTAGTTACCCCCATAATTAATGAACCTTAATTGATTAAAATAATGTAAGTTAGGCTAAGATACTTGTTAATAATATGGTTTTTGTTATATCAATTTTTTAGATGTGCTTGACAATAAAAAGGATATGCTACATTTGTAATTATTAAACACTCTGTATGAACCTTAAATACTCCAAAAAGGACAAACTTAAAAGTAAAAAGCTTATAGAAAAACTATTCTCGGAGGGTAAAGTAATAACTCTTTTTCCTTTGCGCTTGGTGTATTTAAAAACAAGTTTTGAAGACAGTTCTGTCGTTAAAACCGGTATTTCTGTTAGTAAAAAATTGCATAAAAACGCAATAGATAGAAACAAAATAAAGCGATTGTTGCGAGAGGTTTATCGCTTAAACAAACCAAAATACTTTAACAATAGTTCAACACCGTACGCGTTTATGATTTTGTACATTGGTAAAGAAAAACCAACGTTTGATGGTGTGAATACTAAAACCCAACTTCTTTTTCAAAAATTTTTAAAACACACATCTATAGATGAAACGATTTCTTAATAAAAAAATAATCTTGCTCTTTGCCATTTTCTTAGTGTTTTTGAGTACATCCGCTTTTAATTCTAACTTCTTTGAAATAGCTAAGCAAATAGAAATATTCACAACCATGTTTAAAGAATTAAACATGAATTATGTTGATGACACCAATCCTGGTGATTTAATGGATGTAGCTATTAAAAGCATGTTGGGTGAATTAGACCCATATACTTGTTTTTATAACGAACAAGATGTACAATCATCAAGAATAAACAATGCTGGCGATTATACAGGGATTGGTGCTAATGTTAGAACCATGAAAGATAAGTTAGTAATTGTAGAACCCTATAAAGATTACGCCGCTGATAAAGCTGGTTTAAAAGCCGGAGATGAGATTATAAAGATTGATAATATTAATATTACTGATTTTGAAGACGACGCAGGCAACTTGTTACAGGGTGCGCCAGGATCTAAAATAACGTTGACTTACAAACGGCAAGGGAAAATAAATACTACTAATGTAATTCGAGAATCTTTAGAAATTAACGCGGTGCCACATTACTCCATGATTAATGAAGATACAGGTTATATTGTTCTGAGAAAATTTAATAAAAAGGCTTCTTCACAAACGATTAAAGCCTTGAGCTCTTTAAAGAATCTTGGGGCAAAAAACATCATCTTGGATTTAAGAGGGAATCCTGGTGGGTTACTGAACGAAGCGGTGAATATTGTAAATATATTTGTCCCTAAAGGTCAACTTGTGGTAACCACAAAATCTAAGGTAAAAAAATACAATAAGACCTATTATACACAACGAGAACCTATAGATTTGGATATTCCTATTGTTGTTTTAATAAATGGTAGGTCGGCTTCGGCAAGCGAAATTGTTTCGGGTGCTTTACAAGATTTAGATCGTTGTGTTGTTATTGGCTCCCGTAGTTTTGGAAAAGGCTTGGTACAACGACCAAAACCTCTAACATACGGTACTCAAATGAAAATTACTATCTCTAGATATTATACACCCTCTGGGCGCTGTATACAGGCTTTAGACTATTGGAATAGAGATGAAAAAGGTAATGCCACACGAACAAGAAAAGAAAATTATAAGGCTTTTAAAACAAAAAAAGGGCGCTCTGTTTTTGACGGTGGTGGTGTACAACCAGATATAGAGATCGCTGAATCTAAACAAACACCAATTTCAAAGGCTATAACGGACGAAAACCTGATTTTTGATTTCGCGACAGACTATTATTACAAAAATCAGATTACAGATTTTAACGAGTATGAATTTTTAGAAAATGATTTTCAAAAATTTAAGACTTTCTTAAATTTAAATAACTTTAATTTTGAAACTAAAACTCAAAAAGCTTTTGAGAACGCCATACAGATTGCAGAGGAAGAAGAGCTAGATACTAGTATCTCTTTAGAATATAATAAATTAGTTTCTGCCTTGGAACGTTATAAAACCTCTGCAGTCAATAGAAATAAAGAGAAACTTTCTGCTTTGATTAGAGACGAAATTATAAAGCGTTATTTTTACTCTGAGGGGTTATATGAGTATTATAAAGCTAATAATCCAGAAATTAAAAAGGCTATATATATACTTTCTGATCCGTCGGAATATAATAAAGTTTTAAAATAAAAACTTAATTTTTTATATATTTAGCAAAACCCTTTATAATGAAAAGGTTCTGTTTTCTTACTTTTTTTTGTTTTCAAACAGTAATTGCTCAAAAAGAAATTAAGCATATTGTCTATTTTGAAACTGATAAATACTCCATACCAGAGACAGAAATGCATCGTTTACTTCTTTTTTTAGATGATATAGAATCTATTGACATTCAGAAGATTTCTATTTATGGTTTTTGTGATGATAGAGGAAGCCACTCATACAATATGAGTTTATCACAAAATCGTGCCAATACTATAAAACAGGTATTTACAAATAAAGAATTTGATAATTCTTTAATCTCTAATACTGATGGAAAAGGAGAGCTTCTTCTTAAGATTATAAAAGATAACCATGTTGATAAAATAAGAGGACTTAATAGAAAAGTTGAAATTATTGTTTTTCCTGTTTTTCCTGCTCGAGAAAATAATTTCAATTCACAAAGGCTCGAAGATATATTAAACGGTGATTTGATAGTTGGTGAGAAAATATTGTTAGAAAACTTATTGTTTGAACGTGGTTATAGTTATCTTATACCTGAATCTAGGGTTTTATTAAGTACAATTGCTAAAATATTAAAAAAACGTAAAGATATCCACTTTACTATTCAAGGACATGTTTGTTGTACTAACGGCGAACGAGATGCTATCGACGGGAGAACAAAGAAACGTAACCTTTCACAAGCAAGAGCTAAGTATATTTACGAATATCTATTAAGGAAAGGAGTTAGTAGTAGACGTATGAAATATATTGGTATGAAGCGAAAATTTCCACTTGGTGGGCCTCAGCGTTTAGATAGACGTGTTGAGTTGTTAGTTACTAAAGTTGGAAGCTAAAAGTTTTAATCCTTTTTCATTTTTATATGAGGTATGCCGTCTTCAAGGTACTCCTCACCTACTTCTAAAAAACCTAGATTATTATAAAAAGTCTTTAAGTATGTTTGTGCTGATATTATAATTGATTCTTTATTATATTCCTCTTTAACCACGTTAATAGATGCTTTCATTATTTCGTAACCATATTTATATTTACGTTCTTTTTCTGAGACAACTACTCTACCTATACTTGATTCTTTAAAATAATCTCCGGGCTTAAAAATTCTAGTATAAGCAACCAACTTCTGGTCTTTATAACCTAAAACGTGTATTGCTTGTTCGTCTTTACCATCAATATCTTGGTAAACACAATCTTGTTCTACAACAAAAACTTCACTTCGAAGCTGAAGCAAATCGTAAAGTTGTTTGATATTTAATTCTGAAAAGTGTTTGGTTTTAATTTTTAATTTCATAGACTGTTTATGTTATATAAACGTCAGCAAAGATAAAATATAGATTTATATGTTATCATAAATTAAAAAACCTAGACAAATTTTGTCTTGCTTTTTATATATAATTGATGACCAAATAAATTATACAAATGTGATAACTGTATAAAAAATTAAAAAGTTATACCTTTTAAATTTATGAAATGAAATACAAATATCATCTATAGTATACCTTAATCTTGAACTATTACGGTTTTTTTATCACACTTTCCATACTCTGGTTGAATATTTATATGATTTATTCTGTATGTATGATATAGTTTTTTTTCTATTTGATATAAAATCTTATTAAATTTTGAAAGAGATATATCTTCTGTAAAATCAATATGTGCCTCTAGATGAATTTCATTCTCATTAAGTTGCCAAACATGGACGTGATGCACATTTTTTATTACATCAATTTCTTGTATATCTTTAACTATATCATCTATTTGTATATCTTCTGGTGTGAATAACATTAAGACTCGTGTAGAATTTTTAAGTAAATCCCAACCCATAATTACAAGATATAAAGCAATTATAAATGTAAGAACACTATCTACCCAATATATCTCATAATATTTCATTAAAATACCTCCAACTAAAACAGCAACACTAGCCATCATATCTGTTATTAAATGAAGGTAGGCACTTCTCATATTTATATTATCCTCTGCATTACTCTTTAATAATAGTACACTAAAACCATTACCTAAAATTGCAATAACAGATAACCAAACTACTAAGTTAGATTCTATATTTTGTGGATTCTGAAAACGCTCTATAGCTTCAAAAATAAGTAAAATTGCAACCACAACTAATGTAAATGCGTTGATAAAAGCAGCTAATATTTCTGCGCGTTTATATCCAAAAGTCCTTTTTAAGGATGCTTTCTTTTTTACTAATTTATTAGCTATATAGCTAATTATAAGAGAGATTACATCACTAAAATTATGTAATGCATCACTTAATAAAGCTAAGCTACCAGACACAATACCTCCAATGACTTGAGCTATTGTAATCGCTATATTTAAAACTATAGAAATTAAAAGATTTCGGCTATTAAGATCTCTATGATTATAAGGATGATTATAAGAATGGCCTTGTCCCATATTTTAATAAGATATAGGGATTTTACTAACTCGGTTTTGATGCCTTCCTCCTTCAAATTTTGTTTCTAAAAAAGTATCTACCATTTTTATAGCTTGAGGTATAGCAGTATATCTTGCAGGAATACAAATAATATTAGCATTATTATGTTGACGAGTTAGTACTGTAATTTCACTCATCCAGCAAATTCCGGCACGAACATTAGGATATTTATTAGCTGTCATAGCTACGCCGTTAGCGCTACCGCAAATTAAAATACCAAAATCTACTTTATTTTCATTAACATCTTTTGCAACAGGATGTACAAAGTCAGGATAATCTACGCTTTCAAAACCATCCGTTCCATAATTAATAACACTTATCCCTTTGTATTTAAGATGTTTAATAATAGCTTGCTTATAATCTGGACCCGCATGATCGTTACCTATAGATATTGTCATTTTTATTATATATTTTACTCTATACAAATTTACAATTATTTAGAGATGGTTGATAGATTTATTGATTACATGTTAATAACTGTTTACAAGTATTTAAAATAATAATTAGGTTTATATTTTAATTTTTACAAACAAAAATTAATGTAGAACTACCAAAAAAGTTAGTCTTTAGTTTTTAAGGAGTTATCACACGTAAAAAAAGTGATACTAACGTTTTATTTCTATTTACTTATTAAAAAATATGTGTTAAGTAAGTTTATTAACAGCCGTGTATAGTTTAATAATAATTCTGATTTATAAGACGTTACATATCTAATAAGTTGTTAATAGAAAACTGTAAATCACTTTTACTATAAAATTCTAAAAAAGTTATACCAGTTATCAACAGACTATAATAACCATTATTTTATTTTTTAAATTTTAAAAGAAAAATGATATATATGTTATAATTGTGGATAACTGTATTTTTTTGTTGATTTAACCTTAAATAAATACCATTAAATATTAATAGCTTAAGTTTGTACCAAACTTAATATAATTACTTCACTTCATATTGAGTTGATTTAGAAAGAATTCCTGACACTTTCAGGAAAATGAAAATGACAAATAATTAAATGAAAAAACGAAGAAAAAAGAAATCCAAGAAAGGGATTTCTAACCTTACTAATACAATTCTTAGTATACTAAAAAAAGAAAGAAACAAATCCTTTAACTATAAACAAATTGCCGCTATTCTTAGTGTTAACGATGCTAGTAGTCGTAACCAAATTATAAAAACTTTAGCAAAACTTACAGCTAGAGAAGAAATAGAGCAAGTAGACCGAGGAAAATTTAAAGCTATTCTTACTGCAGAATACAATACAGGTATTTTTGATGCCTCATCAAGAGGAAATGGTTATATAATAAGTGATGATTTTGAAGAAGATATTTTTATAGCGTCAAACAATACTAATAAAGCATTACATGGAGATGAAGTAGAATTCTATACATACAAACGTAAACATCGTGGTAAGCAAGAAGGAGAAATTACAAACATCCTTAACCGTGCAAAAACCGAGTATGTAGGCACGATACAAATACAAGAAAAAAAGAATTTTGCCTTTGTAGTTTGTGATAGTAATAAAATGTACAAAGACATTTTTGTGCCTATCAATAAAATAAACAAAGCAGAAGATGGTGACAAGGTATTAGTAAAACTAGCAGATTGGCCAGAAAAAGCCGATTCTCCTTACGGAAAAGTTATAAAAGTTCTTGGAAAACCAGGAGAACATAGTACTGAGATTCATGCCATCTTAGCGGAATATGGTTTACCATTAGAGTTTCCGCATGATGTTGAAGAATATGCTAATAATCTTGATATCTCTATTACACCAGAAGAAATAAAAAAGCGACGAGATATGCGTAAAGATTTAACATTTACCATTGATCCAAAAGATGCAAAAGATTTTGATGACGCTTTGTCTTTTAAAGTTTTAAACAATGGTTTGTTCGAAATAGGAATTCACATTGCAGACGTATCTCATTACGTCAAACCAGACACTATTTTAGATAATGAAGCTTATGAAAGAGCAACTTCTATATACTTAGTGGATCGTGTTGTACCAATGTTACCAGAACGTTTATCAAACGGTGCGTGTTCTTTAAGACCACACGAAGAAAAATATACATTTTCTGCAGTTTTTATAATGAATGATAACTGTGAGATTAAAGATCAATGGTTTGGTAGAACAGTAACTTATTCAGATGCACGTTTTGCTTATGAAGAAGCTCAGGCTGTAATAGAAAACAACTCAAAATTTTTAATCATATCTAATAAAGACCAGAAGCCACAAATAAATACAACTATTCCTCAAGAGGTCTCCTTAACAGATAAAGAATATAATACTGAAGTAGATATAGCTGAAGCTATCTTAGTTTTAGATAGACTAGCAAAAAAGATGCGAGCTCGCCGAATGCGAGAAGGTGCTATTTCTTTTGATAAAGTTGAAGTAAAATTCAATCTTGACCACAACGCAAATCCAGTAGGTGTTTTTTTTAAGACTAGTCGAGATGCTAACAAGCTTATTGAAGAATTTATGTTGTTAGCTAACCGTAAAGTTTCAGAGTTTATTGGGAAACAGAAACCAAAAAAGACATTTGTTTATAGAGTTCATGACGAGCCAGACGAATCTAAATTAGCACAATTACAAACCGTTGTTGGTCGATTTGGTCATAAACTTAATTTTAAAGATAAAGCCAGTGTTTCATCTTCCTTAAATAATTTACTAAAAGATGTTGTTGGTAAAAAAGAACAAAATTTAGTCGACACATTGACAATTAGAACAATGTCAAAGGCAGAGTATACCACTCAAAATATTGGACATTATGGATTATCTTTTGAGTATTATAGTCACTTTACATCCCCAATACGACGTTATCCAGATGTGATGGCACATCGCTTATTACAACACTATTTAGATGGAAATAAATCAGTTAACGAAGACATCTACGAAGAAAAATGTAGACACAGTAGTGATATGGAAAACCTTTCTACAAAAGCAGAAAGAGATTCTATAAAGTACATGCAAATTCGTTTTATGCAAGATCACCAAGATGAAGAATTTTTAGGTGTTATATCAGGTGTGACCGATTGGGGAATTTATGTTGAAATTGTTTCTAATAAATGTGAAGGAATGGTATCTGTTCGTGACATGAAAGATGACCACTATTACTTTAACCAAGAGCAATATGCTATGGTTGGTAAAAAGACAGACCAAACATATCAATTAGGTGATGAAGTTGTTGTTAAGGTTAAGAATACCGATTTAGTAAAAAAACATCTTGATTTTTTTTTAGTAGGTAAACCTGAATAGTTAGTTTTATGTAATTAAATAAAAAACTATGATACTAACAACGACAAACACTATAGAAGGTTTTAAAATAGCGGATTATTTAGGTATTGTAACAGGTGTTGCAATTAATGACTAAACATTAGCTTCTGGTTTTAGTACATCAAAGTATTATAAAAAAATTCAAGAGAGTATTGATACTGTTAAGGAAAGAGCATTTCAAAATATACAAGAAAACGCTAATAAGTTAGGCGCAAATGCTATTGTTGGTATTAAGGTAGAGATTGAGCTAACCACAACAAATTACCCTGTGGTTTCTGTTACAGGAACAGCTGTAAAAATTTTAGTTTAATACTATGAACTCTAACTCTAAAGCCATTTTATTTTCATTTCTTATTTTCTTAGTTATATTTCTAATCACATTATTTTTTTTAAAAGGTGTATTTAATTTAACCGATGGTCCTATTACAGGAGCGATAGCTGTTATTATAGCAGCTATATTTTCTCCAAGAAGAATTATAGTGAAAAAAAAATCAGAAAACGAGGTCTAGCTAACTTGATTTTTTAGTAATAAAGTAATTCATATAAAAAAAAACTGTAACAAACTATGTTTAGCACAGTCTTTGTTTGTATGATAGTTTTAATAAAACACTGATATAAAATGAAAAAGTTACTTACCACCTTAGTATTAACAATCACAACATCAATTTCTGCACAAAGCCTAATTGTTAAACAAATAGGAGAATTTACAGAAGTAAAAGTTTTTGATTTAATTAATGTGACTATGATTAAATCTTATAAGAACGAGGTTGTTATTGACGGGTCAAATAGAAGAAATGTTCAGGTTATAAATAAAAACGGAAAACTTAAAATCCGTATGGAATTTGAAGAGTCTTATGATGGAAATGACACGAGCGTTATTTTATATTATACAACAGTTGATATTATTGATGTCAACGAAGGCGCTGAGATTAGTGTAAAAGATACGTTAAGTCAATTCGATATAAAATTAAAAGCACAAGAAGGTGGTAAAATTACAGCAAAAATCAAAGCAACGTACATTGATGTTAGGGCTGTAACTGGAGGAATGATTAATCTTAAAGGAACCTCAAAAAATCAAGATGTAACGGTCTACACAGGAGGTGAGTATAACGGAGAAGAGCTGATTACAAAAACCACAAATATATCTATAAATGCTGCTGGGGTAGCTAAAGTTAATGCGACAGATTATGTTGTGGCTAGAGTAAAAGCTGGAGGTGACGTTTATATTTATGGAAACCCAAACAAAATTGACAAAAAAACAGTACTCGGAGGTCGTGTAAAACGTATGTAAGCATCTTCCTTATTCCTATTTTCTTTACTACATTTGTGTAAAATAGTGATGTTTACATGTATGACGATATATTAACAGCAATCCCATTTGGGATTATTCTTGCTTTTACTATAGGTCCAGTTTTTTTTGTACTGTTAGAAACTAGTGCAACAAAGGGATTTACAAGTGCGTTAATATTTGACTTAGGTGTTATATTAGCAGATGTTGTATTTATTTTACTTGCTTTTTTTAGCACAAATAAACTTGTTGAAAAAGTAAAGGATGACCCTAGTTTTTTAGTTTTTGGAGGTGTTTTATTAGTTGTATATGGCGCCATTTCTTTTATAAAAACATCAAAATCTTTCCGGTCAATAGCAAGGGAATACCATAAAGTCGAAATAAAAAAAGGTTATGGAAAACTTTTTATTAAAGGATTTTTATTAAATTTTATAAATATAGGTGTACTCCTAGGTTGGTTAGGATTTATAGTTATTGGCACATCATTAACCACTTCAGAAAACGGCACTATTGTTTTTGTAGCTACCATGCTTACTACTTATTTTATTACAGATTTAGTAAAAATAGCAGCTGCAAAACGTCTACGAACAAAGCTTACACCACGACGTATTTTTAAAACTAAAAAGATTGTGGCTTTAGTAATTTTAGGTTTTGGGTTATTATTATTATCTCAAGGTCTTTTCCCTGAAATGTACGAGAAGAGCAAAGAGCAGATTGAGAAGATCAACCCTGTAAAGGATAATTAAAACAAATATCTAGTAATATTATTATTTAAATTAGGTGATAAACCAAAACTTTGGTTTACATGTAATTAATTATCAAAACTTAAAACCTTGATGACAAAAGGATTATACGAAACTCATTTATTTTAGTGACCTAGACGGTCACGAACTCGAGATTATAGGAATTCTAGAATGTAAAACAAAACCTAAAGAAGAAAACACAATAATTACTTAAAAAGAATAACTAAACATTAGAGACTAAAAAAAATGTCATTATTAAGATCTTAATAGTTTAGTAAATTTTTATTTAAAACCATTTACTCATTAATAAGATTTGCACGGCTAAAACCATAATAATGTTTTAAAAAAACCCCCAACATTTGTTGAGGATTGGTAGAGGTGTCGAGCGGATTCGAACCGCTGTAGATGGTGTTGCAGACCACTGCCTAGCCACTCGGCCACGACACCTTTTGTGCGTTGGCAAATATAAAAATATTTAATGTTTTACGCTACTTAGAACACTTTTTTCGTTTTTGGGTCATTTTAATGGTGACCATTTCGACATCACCGCCAATTGGTGGATTGATTTTACTTACACTTATAGTCGCTTTTTTAACCATTTGGTCTTCAGAAAAGATACGGTTTAGGATACGTTTTGCAACTGTTTCTAAAAGTTTTGATGGCGTTGCCATTTCTTCTCTTACGACTTTGTTTAAAAAGACGTAATCAACAGTATCAACAAGTTTGTCTGACATTGCAGAGGTTTTTAAATTCGCTTTTATCTCTAAATCGATACGGTAGTCACTACCAATTTTGGTTTCTTCGTCTAAGCAGCCGTGATTTGCAAAAACGCGTATGTTTTCAACTTTTATTATTCCCATGACGCAAAAATAAAACTTCTATAATCTAAAAAGTCTAATCTATTCAACAAATCGGATATCTTTAGTTTGTAAACAAATCAAAAATATTACTCAAAGCACTGGTTTTTGCTTTAAAAAATTCAGTGTAAGAACATTTTCTGCACGTTACAGAAGTAAACTTTTTATTCTGGACATCAAATATTTTAGACAATGTGCCACCGGTTGCACGCATTTCGTCAACGTCGTATGTTGTATTATCGCATTTTGGGCAGATATAGCTCATAATGTTAGGTTGTTTAGGTTCAAGCTATAAGTAGAAAAACAAAGAGTTTTGTTACAATTTTATGTAATTTTACACTTTAATTTTTTGCAATGTCAGAAGAAACTAAAGTGCTCAATTTTATTGAGCACATCATAGAAGAAGATTTAACTAACGGTTTATCAAAAAAGAACCTACGCTTTCGTTTTCCGCCAGAACCAAACGGCTATTTACACATTGGCCATACGAAAGCTATAGGTATCAGTTTTGGTTTAGGTGAAAAGTATAATGCGCCAGTTAATCTCCGTTTTGATGATACCAATCCAGCAAAAGAAGAGCAAGAATATGTAGAAGCGATAAAAAGAGATATCTCATGGCTAGGCTATAAATGGGAGAGTGAATTGTATAGTTCTGATTACTTTCAGAAGCTTTACGATTGGGCCATTTTAATGATTAAAGACGGCAAAGCCTATGTAGATTCTCAATCGTCTGAAGCTATGCGAGAGCAAAAAGGTACACCAACACAAGTAGGTTCCAATAGCCCATATCGCAACAGAACCGTAGAAGAAAACTTAGAGCTTTTCCAAGGAATGAAATATGGAAAATTCGAAGCTGGTGAACACGTCTTACGTGCAAAAATTGATATGTCAGACCCAAACATGTTAATGCGCGATCCATTAATGTATCGTATCATGTATGCGCATCACCACCGAACAGGAGATGATTGGTGTGTTTATCCAATGTACGATTGGACACATGGCGAGAGCGATTATATCGAGCAGATTTCACATTCATTATGTTCTTTAGAATTCAAGCCACACAGAAAATTATACAATTGGTTTAGAGACAATGTATATGATTATGCTAAGAATCAATTACCAATGCCACCAAAACAGCGAGAATTTGCGCGCTTAAACTTAAGTTATACCATTATGAGTAAGCGTAAATTGTTACGTTTAGTAGAAGAGGGTGTTGTTACGGGTTGGGATGATCCTCGTATGCCAACCATTTCGGGCTTACGTCGTCGTGGTTATACACCAAACTCAATACGACAGTTTATTGAAAAAGTGGGTGTTGCAAAGCGAGAAAATGTGATCGATGTTTCGCTTTTAGAATTCTGTATACGCGAAGATTTAAATAAATCTGCAAACCGTGTCATGGCGGTTTTAGACCCAGTAAAAGTTGTAATTACCAATTACCCTGAAGGAAAAGAAGAATGGCTAGATGCAGAAAACAACCCTGAAGATGAAAGTGCAGGTTCTCGAAAAGTGCCTTTCTCAAGAGAAATCTATATTGAAAACGCAGACTTTAAAGAAGAAGCTGGGAATAAATTTTTCAGACTAAAATTGGGTGGAGAAGTACGATTAAAGAATGCTTATATCATAGAGGCTAATGATGTCGTAAAAGATGCTGAAGGTAATGTCACAGAAATTCATTGTACGTATTCTACAGGCACAGAAAAACGTATTAAAGGGACGTTACACTGGGTTTCTGTAAAACACGCTATTACAGCAGAGGTTAGAGAATACGACCGTTTGTTTATGGACGAAGCTCCGGACAGTCATAAAGACAAAGACTTTATGGAATTTATAAACCCTAATTCTCTAAAAACAAGAGTGGGTTATTTAGAGCCAAGTTTAAGCTCTGCTGAAACAGGTGACCGATTTCAGTTTCAACGTTTAGGCTATTTTAATGTAGATAATGATTCTAAACCAGGCGCTTTGGTGTTCAATAAAACAGTTGGCCTAAGGGATAGTTGGGCAAAACAAAAACCGAAACCACAGCAAAACCAACAACAGAAGCAACCTCAGCAGAAGCGTAGGGCCATCAGTGTTATCCAACAGCTTGGAAAAAAGTACACTAATTTACCTGAGGAAAAACAGCAAAAAGCTAAAGCCGAAATACAATCACTAGCAAAAGACGTTGCTTATAACGAATTAGAAGCCTTGTTTGGCACCGCTGTGAAAAAAGCAGGCACACGTGTCGCGGTTTTGATTGCATTAAAAGAACAGCTTAAAAACGGCCTAGAACGTAATGAAAACATAGATGCTTTTATTGTAAAGGCTAAGGAAGATAAAAATGATGTTTTGGTCGCCGAAGCGAATGAAATATACTAGTTAGTTTTCAAAGTAAAATGAATTCAAAAAACCCCTAGGAATGCTCTTAGAGGTTTTTTTGTACTTTTAAATCATACTAACTAAAAATCTTTATACATATGGAATTACCAATTAATCCTGTTGCAATCCCTGTTGCGGCAGTTGCGGCACTAGTTGTGGGCGCGTTATGGTACAACCCAAAAATTGGTTTTGGAAACCTTTGGATGAGAGAATCTGGAATGACTGAAGAAAAGATGAAAAGCGGGAAAATGGTTGTTATATTTGGTCTCTCTCTAGCTTTTGCGGCACTTTTATCATTACTTCTAATGCAATTTACCAATCACCAATGGGGCGCTTTTGGTATGATTGGAGGCGACCCAGAAGGCGAAGGCATTCTACCTTCTTTTCAAACGTTTATGTCTGATTATGGAACTAATTTCAGAACGTTTAAACACGGTGCACTACACGGAGGAATCTTTGGTGTTCTTGGAGCGTTACCAATAATTGGAACTGTAGCATTATTTGAACGAAAAAGCGCTAAATATATCTTTGTTAACGCCGGCTATTGGATTGTAACCCTAGCCGTTATGGGTGCTATTCTTTGTGGGCTTTAAGCGTAAAAAAGAAAACCTCGAAGAATCTCTTCGGGGTTTTTTATATCCCATAATTAAGAGTGATTATTCATCACTCTTATTTTTAGCATTTTTCATTGCCTCACCAATTTGATTACTAGCTGTAAAACTAGCAACCATATCATTTAGCATATTGCTTCCTGCTTGTGGGGAGTTTGGTAACAAAATAAGGTTACTATTAGTTTCTTGACCAATAGATTGCAATGTGTCATAATGCTGTGTCACCACAATAAGCGCAGAGGCTTCTTGGGAGTTAATACCGACTTTATTTAGGACTTCTACCGACTCTTCTAATCCGCGAGCAATCTCACGACGCTGGTCTGCGATACCTTGACCTTGTAGACGTTTACTTTCAGCTTCAGCTTTTGCTTTTTCTACGATCAATATACGAGCAGCATCACCTTCAAACTGTGCAGCAGTTTTTTCACGATCTGCAGCATTAATTCTGTTCATCGCCGCTTTTACTTGAGCATCTGGATCTATATCTGTTACTAACGTTTTGATAATGTCATAACCATATTCAGACATGTACTCTTGTAGCTCTCGTTTTACAGCTATAGCGATATCATCTTTTTTAACAAAAACGTCATCTAACTTCATTTTTGGGACTTCGGCACGTACCACATCAAACACAAATGATGTAATCTGGTCATGCGGATATTCTAATTTATAAAAAGCATCATAAACCTTATTTCTGATAACAAGATATTGCACAGAAACTTTAAGTTTAACAAATACATCATCTAATGTTTTTGTTTCAATCAATACATCTAATTGCTGAATTTTTAAAGTTAACCGACCAGCAATTCTATCGACTAGAGGGATTTTCATTTGTAAGCCAGATTGACGAATGCTTTGATATCGGCCAAAGCGCTCTATAATTGTTGCGGTTTGCTGTTTTACAATAAAAAAAGCAGAAAGGAAAATAACTATACCAATTAAGATAAAAGGATAAAAGTAATAAGACATATTTTATATTTTAATGGTTAATGAAATACGAAACGAAACTAAATTTAAGTTATATTTTAAGACTAGTCGGCAAAATTGAAAAATAAAATTAATTGACTGAAGTTTTTCTTAGGTTTGCTTTAAATAACAACATCACAAACAATGAAAACAATAGTATTTCAAATATATGTCGTCATAAATGTACTTTTTGTTACAATTAGTACAGCACAAAATTATCGTATTCAAAACGCTATAGGTCCCCGCTATAGGTGTCTATGGGGGGGGGGTTAACACAATTTAATATTGACACTGATAATTTTGTAACCGAAAAAGGTGATGGCTGGATTGTTGGCATGGCCGCCACTGTAGATCTACCACACCGTTGGCATAATGTGAGCTATAACATTCAGTTAGGAGAAAATAAAACAGGCATTGCTGCTTTGCGGCCTTTAGGTAGTCAGTCAGAGTTCGTTGATTATAAAATTTTTACAGCGCAGATAGCTTTAGTTGGTCATTTAAAATTAATTAATAAACACCTAACTCTGGATGCCGGACCAATGCTGCAATATAATAGTGATTTAAACCTTGAAGACCAAACAAAAGAAACCTATATCATAGATGGTTACAATAGTATAAGAGCAAACGATATATCTGAAATATCAAACTTTAATGTAAATGCAACAATTGGTCTAACGACAGGGTTTGATAACTTTAAATTTAGAGCACAATACATCTACAGCTTTACCAATATATTAGGAAAGCTAAACGATAAAACTTTTTCCGAAACCCTTGATTTTAAAGGCAATCAGAATATGTTAGTGTTTTCTGCCATGGTTGTATTCTAAATCGTTTTGATTAAAGCCTCGATGCGCTTTACGGTTTCGTTTTTACCAATCATAAACATAATCTCAAATACATCAGGACCTTGTAGTGCGCCAACCAAAGCTAATCTTAAAGGCATCATTACTTTTCCAAAACCAACGTCATTATCTGTAATCCAATCTTTTAGTTTAGACTGAATGTTTTGTATAGTAAATTCTCTAGTTGACGCTGCAATCTCGACTACCTTTTTAAGAATATCAGCAGTGCCTTCTTTTAAAGCTTTTTTAGATGCTTTTTCATCATAAATAGTTGGGGCAGCGAAGAAAAAGTGCCCCAAGTCCCAAAACTCATTTACAAATGTTGCACGCTCTTTAATTAAACCCACCACTAAAGCAATATAGTTTACATCAATTTTAGAGAGTTCTTGACGCTCTGTTTTAAATTGTTTAGCCAAATCAAAATCTAACTGTTGCTGCATATAATGATGATTAAACCATTTTGTTTTATCAGGGTCAAACCGTGCACCGGCTTTATTGACTTTATTTAAATCAAAATCTGAAATTAACTGATTTAAACCAAAAATTTCTTGTTCAGTACCCGGATTCCAACCTAAAAAAGCTAAAAAATTAACGACAGCTTCAGAGAAGTATCCGTCTTCTTTGTAGCCTCTAGAAACAGTTCCATCTGGAGCAGCATACTCCAAAGGAAATACCGGAAATCCTAATTTATCGCCATCCCTTTTTGAAAGTTTTCCTTTCCCTGTCGGTTTTAAAATCAAAGGTAAATGTGCAAATTCGGGTGCCTCCCAACTAAAAGCATCATACAACAGCTGATGTAAAGCCAATGATGGTAACCACTCTTCTCCACGAATAACATGAGTTATTTCCATTAAATGGTCGTCAACAATATTTGCCAAATGATATGTTGGCATACCATCGCTTTTAAATAAAATCTTATCGTCTAAAACATTAGTATCAATGGAAATATCTCCACGAATAATATCTTTAAGATGAAGTGTTTTATTTTGTGGTGATTTAAAGCGTACCACATACGTTTCTCCAGCAGTGATTTTAGCCCTAGTTTCCTCTTCGCTTAAAACTAAAGAGTTTATCAATCGCCCTTTTTCGCGGTTGTGCCAGTTGTAAATAAAGGTTTCTCCTTTTGTCTCGAGGTCTTTTCTGTGCGCATCTAATTGCCTGGAAGTATCAAAGGCATAATAGGCTTTATCCTCATTAATAAGCTGGTCAGCATATTGTTTGTATAAATGTTTGCGCTCGCTTTGTCTGTATGGGCCAAATTTTTCATTCTTTCCTGGACCTTCATCAAAAGGAATATTACACCATTTTAATGCATTAATAATATAGTCCTCAGCACCTTTAACGTAGCGATTTTGGTCTGTATCCTCGATACGTAACACAAAATCACCACCATGCTTTTTAGCAAACAAATAGTTAAAAAGAGCAGTTCTTACACCGCCAATATGTAATGGTCCTGTTGGACTTGGCGCAAAGCGCACTCGAACGTTCTTAGACATAGTTATAAATTAAAGCGTAAAGATAGTTTGATAATTGTAGCCAACAAAAAAAGCTCCTTTAATTAAAAGAGCTTTTAGTGTAATTATTTTTTATTATTTAACAGCCCGTATCTACAACTAAGCTTACGTCTCCTAAACTAACACAGCCAGAAGCTAAGTTTTCAACTCTAATAAAAAGAGTTTGAGAACTGACATCAGTATTAGAAAAACTATCAGGATCAACTGGGTTGACTCCAGATTCTGCATCAGCTTGCGAGTTATAATATGTTATGTTAACATCATGATTGGGATTTTCATCAGCTATTTGTGTATCTATAGTACTTAGATTAAAAGCAGCTAATCCATTCGCATTAACATCACATTCAGTTAACGATAAATTTGCTGGAATTAAAGGAACAGATATGACTTCTAGAGTTAAAAGAGCTGTGTCAAGGTTGCCTGTTGTTAGTTCAAATATTCTTACAAATAATGTTTGTGGATTTACAACATTTGTGTAAATCGTTGGTAGGGTATTGACACCATTCATAGCATCTTCTTCGGTTTCGTGATACGTTATTTGATAATCAATAGGATTGTTTCCATTTAAAAAGAAAGCATCCATAGAGCTCAAATCAAATTCTTCAAAACCATCGCCATTATCATCACAAACCAATGATAATGCATCATCAGGATTTGTCGTTTGATTATTAGGATCATTTGGGTCATTCGGGTCACTAGTACTGGTTGGCACCAAATTAGTAGAAGGGTCATCAATACCAGTAATTTCCTCACAATCTGTTAGTCCATCATTGTCAGTGTCTATGAAATTCAGAAACAAAAACACACTGGCAATACCTGTTTGACCAGTAACGTTGCTTGTAGCTTTTACATATATCACAGGGTTTGATAAAGCATTTGTAAAAGAGGTTGTGTATGGTAATGTTATTGGGTTAATTTCTGCAGTTGCATCAGTTTCAGTTTCATAAAACACGTAATCTGTATTCGGTACATTATAGATGTTGGCGAATAAACCATCAAAATTATATGTAACTGGTTCGCATCCGTTACCGCCAGTTTCAGCCTCAAATAGGTTTAAATCATTGTTGTCTAGATAATTTAGGATTCCGTCATCATCAGTATCATCATTGGTTGGGTCGTTATCACCATCGTAATCTTCGTTTATAGTATTGACACCGTCATTATCATCGTCCTCATCTAAATAGTTTGGTATACCATCACCATCCACGTCATCATTATCTAAATTACCATCACCATCTATATCTTCAAGAACATCAGCAACAGAATCATTATCTGCATCATCAAAAACCGTACAGGCGCTGAATTCACCTAAATCTATTGTAGTTGTGGTTATATCAATAGTACCTGTAATAACATCAGTAGATTGGTCGTTCTCCAAATCAATGCCAGTTAAAGCATAGCCTGAAGTACCACAACTATTAAAAGTGTAGTCAATTGTTCCGTCAGAAACAGGAATAAGTTGCGCTTGGCCATTAACAAAAAATTGTACGTAACCGTTTTGGATATTATTACCATCACAGTCTAAAAACGTCCCCGACAGGGTGATGTTGTTTTCTAATTCAACAACAATAGTGGTGTTGGTATCGCTTAAAAAAGGACCAATAGTTGTTGTAAAAGGTGCGTCTTGGCACAAACTACTATAAACACTAACCGCGATTTCTTCGTCAGCAGGTATTAAACCACATTCTACACCTGCATTATTTGTATAGCCATAAGTTCCGGTAACATTTAATAGCTCCGAATACAAATCTAAAGCGGTATATGGCAATAGATTGCCATTAGTATCCTGAAGCGTAATACATAAGTACACTGACGGATAAGGAAAATCATAGTTCCAAAAAGAAAAATGACCAACATTACCAACGTAAAAATTACCACCCAAAGTTGCTTCTCCTTCCTCAATCCAATATCCTTTTTCATCGTCAAAATTCCATAAAGGAATTGTTGCAGGTGGATTTGTAACATTACTAGCCAAAGGAATTTTAATCTGAGCAGCACTATTCTCTGCAAGTTGAAGCGGTTCGTCTCCACTTGAAAACAATTCTACCGCAACCATACCGTAAGTTTCAAGAGCCACTGGATTACCAGAAGAGTTTTGAGCATACAACATACCTGGCATCATCACTGTCATATCGTTATTATCAGGGCTAAGATGTTTTAAAACAACCTTAACGTCGCCACTGTAATCAGCACTGTTTGTTGTTGTAAAATTACCATCAAAAGTCACCGATGTGCCGTTTCCTAGGTTAACTTCAGAGGATACACCAGAAGAAATCGTGGCCGTAACGTCTTCCTTTAATAGCATGATTTCAACTTGGTTTACTTCAGTTGTTGAAGGCACTAAACTTCTTGAACCATCAATATAACCTGATTTTTTTGCAGTGATATATGCAAAATTTTCAAAGGCATTTGCGTCTTTAATAGAAAAAACACCAAAAACATCTGTAGTAGCGTTTGTGTTTCCAGCACGAATTAATACACCATCAATCGGCATCTTGTCTTCGTCAACAATTCTTCCGAAGAAATCGGCAGTAACTTGCGAACCAAAATTTTCTTCAAAGTTTACAGGGATTTGCGCTGGGTCTTCTCCATCAGGTGTGCTTAAATCTACAGGTTCGTTGACACAAGAAAAAAAGGCAATTAAAAAACAAAAAGAAAGGTACTTGACAAGGGTTTTCATATTGACTGATTGAATAATCATTTGGTAAATGTAAGAAAATCAGACGAAATACCTGAATAAACTATAGTTTGAAGCGTTTTTGGATTTTGAAAATATTACCACAGAAGGCTAATTGAGTATCATACTTTTGGGCACACGTTTATTCATAATCTTAAACCAAAGCGGTGGTAACATTGCTAAAACCATAGAGGTCGGGTAACCGAAAGGCATTTGAGGGCTTTCGTCATGACAATCTAAAATCTGATATTTTTTGGAAGACTTGTAATGGTGGTCGCTGTGACGTGTTAATTCGTATAAAACGATGCGCCCAATGACATGGTTAGAGTTCCACGAGTGCATTTCTCTTACACGCTCGTATCTGCCCGATTTAGTTTGTAAACGCAGCAAGCCATAGTGTTCGATATAGTTTACGGTTTCTAATAAAACAAATCCAACAACTCCAGAAGCTAGTGCAAAAATAAATCCTGTTTTGCTAAAGAGTAAAAACACAACGAATAAATATAATATTTGAAAAAGTGTATACCAAAGCATATCATTTTTTGTAGATAAAAAGGGCTGATTAGTATTTTTCAATAACTTTTTTTGAATACTCCAAGCACTAAAATATTGCCTCACAGTTGAGGTAAGCCAAAATGAATATACCGACTGATTATACCTTGCTGTCGCTGGGTCTTCGGGTGTTGCGGCATGTAAATGATGTCCATAATTATGTTCAATAAAAAAGTGCATGTAAAAAGACGGTAGGAGTAAAGCTTTGCCTAAAAACCGTTCATTTGTAGTTTGTCTATGACCAAGCTCATGTGCAACATTAATCCCGTTAACACCAAGCACAATACCAACTGAAAAAATGAGCCCCACAAACTCATAAGCTTCAATATTATTAGTGTCGATTATAAACAAACCATAAATCACCAAACCAAATACAATGGGTAAATTTAGGTACAACAACCAATCAAAAACCTTCTGTTTTAATCTACTGTTCACTTCAGTTTCAGAAAAATTATCAGTATCAACTGGAAAAATTAATTCTAAAACAGGAATACACAAAAAGGCAAAAACTGGTGTTGCCCATGCCCAATAGCCTTGAAAATATAATCCAACAAAGGCAAACAAAGGAATTGAAAATGCAGCTAAATACTTAAGGTCTTTCATGGGATCGTAATTGATATTTATTCAGAATAATGATGAAATCGAGAGATTTTGACTCAATTTAACACAAAAACAACTTAAATTAACAGAAACTTATCAAATTTAGGAAATCATCACTAAAAATAAAATTGTAGTTTAGTTAGTTATTGAAGTACGCATGAGTAATTTTAAAACTATACAAGCCAAATTACAGCAGTTTATCAAGAAATTCTACACCAATGAATTACTTAAAGGAACTATTTTATTTTTTGCAATTGGGGTATTGTATTTTATGATTACACTTCTAATAGAGCATTTCTTGTGGCTAAACCCAACAGCAAGAACTATACTTTTTTGGATTTTTATTGTTGTAGAAGTTGCGCTTTTTACGAGATTTATAATTATTCCGTTAGCAAAGGTTTTCAATCTTCAAAAAGGAATTGATTATGAAACTGCGAGTAAATTAATAGGCAATCACTTTCCTGAAGTCGATGACAAATTACTTAACGTACTTCAGTTAAATCAAAACACACAACAATCCGATTTATTACTAGCAAGCATTGAGCAAAAATCAGTAGAGCTTAAGCCAATACCATTTCAAACAGCAATAAATTTTAAGTCAAGTTTAAAATATCTGAAGTATGCAGCTATTCCTGTTGTAATTGTTTTACTGTCATTTGTTACAGGTAAAATTAACTGGTTTAGTGATAGTTACGAACGTGTAGTAAATTATCAAACGGCGTATGAGCCACCAGCACCATTTCAGTTTTTTGTGGTCAATGATAAGCTACAAGCTATTGAAAATAAAGATTTCACACTTATCGTAAAAACGGTTGGTAGTATTATTCCAGATCAAGTTCAGATAGATCATAACAATCAAACTTACTTCTTACAACAGAATATCCCTGGAGAATTTCAATATGTTTTTAGTCAGCCAAAAGAGGATATGACATTTTCTCTTATAGCCAATGATGTGGCTTCAAAAGAATATGAGCTTAGTGTTGTAAATGTCCCAACTTTAGTTGGTCTTGATATGGTTTTAGATTACCCAGGTCATACCCAAAAGCGAGACGAGACTCTTAAGAGTACAGGAAGCGCTACAATTCCAGAAGGCACAAAAATAACATGGCGTATTAACACAAAGTCAACGTCCCAAGTTAATATTTATGCAAATGATACCGTTCCGTTTGTTGGTGGTGACTCCGGTACATTTAAAGCAACAAAACGCCTCTACAAAAACTACAGCTACAGCATAAACACAAGCAACAAAGACCTTACTAATTACGAAAGCCTTGCGTTTTCTATCAATGTGATTAAAGACGCTTATCCAGAATTGGACATTAAAGTCGAAAAAGATTCTATTGACCAACAAAGCCTCTATTTCTATGGCCAAGCTAGTGATGATCACGGGTTAAGAAAATTGCAATTGGTGTATTACCCTTCAGATAACGAAGCACAAAAACAAAGCGTTCCAATAAATATTCCCAAGTCTAATTTTTCAGAGTTTGTAAGCGCCTTTCCAGATCAATTAAATGTCAAAGATGGTACTGCTTACGATTTATATTTCGAAGTATTTGATAATGATGCGATTCACAATTTCAAGAACGTTAAGAGCAGTGTTTTTAGTTACCGTAAGCGCACCAAAGATGAGGAGGAGATAAAACAGTTAAATGAGCAAAACGAAACGATAAAGAATATTAGCGAGGCGTTTAAAAAGTTTGAGCAACAAGACAAAAAGTTAGAAGAATTATCTAAAACACAAAAAGAAAAAGAAGCTTTAAATTTTAATGATAAAAAAAAGTTTGAAGAGTTTTTAAAACGTCAAAAGCAACAAGAGCAGTTGATGAAAAATTTTAATAAGAAGCTTCAGGAAAATTTAGAAGAATTTCAAAAAGATAAAGAAAAGGAAGAAGGTGAGAAAGATGAGTTTAAAGAAGATTTAAAAGAACGTCTAAAGGAAAACGAAGAGCAACTCAAAAAAGACGAAGAATTACTTGAGGAGCTACAAGAAATGGCGGAAAAGATTAATAAAGAAGAGTTTAGTGAGAAACTTGAGGAATTAGCTAAGAAAAATAAAAACAAAAAACGCAGCATGCAGCAATTGTTGGAGTTAACAAAGCGTTTTTATGTCACTAAAAAGCAAGAGAAAATTCAAAAGCAGTTAGAAGATATCTCTAAAAAGCAGTTAGAACTTTCTGAAAAATCACCTAAAGATAACACAAAGGAAGCTCAAGAGAAATTAAATAAAGGGTTTAAGGATATTCAGAAAGAGATTGACGAGCTAATAAGCGAAAACCGTAAGCTTAGAAAACCTGAAGATATAGAGCGTGATAAGCCAACTGAAGAAAGTATTAAAGAAGACCAAAAAGAAGCAAAAGACGTTTTAGAAAAGCAAGAGCAAAATGCTGAAGAAAAAAAACCAATGTCGCCTCAGGAAATGCAAAAAGCCCAAAACAAGCAAAAAGCCGCAGCAAAAAAAATGAAGCAACTCAGCGAAATGATTAAACAGTCTATGACGTCTGCCGGTGGCGGTGGCCCACAACTCGAAGAAGACGAAGAGATGTTGCGGCAAATTTTAGACAACCTTGTGTTATTTTCTTTTGATCAAGAGGGTTTAATGGACCGCTTCAATGAGATAGATGTTAACCACAACCAATATGGTAAATTCATAATAAAGCAAAGCACACTTAAAGAACATTTTGAGCACGTAGACGATAGTTTATTTGCCTTATCTTTAAGAAACCCAAAGATTTCCGAAAAGATAAACTCTCAGATAACAGATGTGTATTTTAACATAGACAAGAGCTTGAGTCAATTGACTGAGAATCGAATCTATCAAGGCGTTTCTTCACAACAATACACGGTTACTGCTGCAAATTCTTTAGCCGATATGCTAAGTAATATTCTAGACAACATGCAAATGTCTATGAATATGAAGCCTGGTTCAGGACAGGGTGAGATGCAATTACCAGATATTATTATGAGCCAAGAAGAACTTAATAAGCAGATGGAAGAGGTTATGAAGAAGTTAGAAGAAGGAAAGAGACCTGGTGATGGCGAAAAAGGGGAAAAAGGGGAAAAAGAAGGCGAGAAAGGTGAAGAAGGAGAACAAGGAAAAAAGGGTGAAAAAGGAAATCAAGGAGAAAGCGGACAAGAGGGTCAACAAGGAGAAAATGGAAAAGACGGTAAAGGCTCTGAAGGTAAAAACGGTAAAGATGGCAAGAATGGAAAAGAGGGTAATGAAGACGGCGAAGGTGAAAAAAACGATGGCTATGGAGAAGGTGGAAGTGAAGAATTTAATGGCGAACTATATAAAATTTACCAACAACAACAAAAATTAAGACAAGCGCTTCAGGACAAAATTGGCAAAGAAGGAAGTCAAGGCAATGCAGGTGATTTAATCAAACAAATGGAAGAGGTAGAACTAGATTTAATTAATAAAGGTTTTACAAATCAAACATTCCAAAAAATGATGGATTTACAACACCAGCTTCTTAAAATGGAGAGTGCTACATTCACCCAAGGTGAAGATGTAAAACGCGAGTCTAAGACCAATAGAATAGAGCACAATAAGACAACGAATAGTCAGATACCAACGGCAAAACAATATTTTAATACTACTGAAATATTGAACAGACAAGCCTTACCTTTACGTTCGCAATTAAAAAAGAAATTGCAGGACTATTTTAAAAACACCAATGATTAGTTTTAATTACGAGATTGAATTTAATCTTCAAGAAGAAGCCGCTGTTTCAAATTGGATTTCAAATTTAATAAAAGAAGAAGATTGTAGAGAAGGAGAGATTAATTATGTCTTTTGTTCTGACGATTATCTACATAAAATTAACATAGACTTTCTAAACCACAACACGCTTACAGACATCATAAGTTTCGACTATACTGTAGGAAAAGAACTACATGGGGATATCTATATTTCAATTGATAGAGTCAAAGACAACGCAAAAGACTTTAATGTTCAGTTTAAAGATGAATTGGCGCGTGTTATGGCGCATGGTGTTTTACACTACTGCGGCTATAAAGACAAGTCAGAAGAAGATGTTAAGATTATGCGCTCAAAGGAAGACTACTACTTGTCTAAGCGTGTATAATATCCACATTTTCAGTGTATATTTGCAAACTAAAAAATTTCAACACATGAATGTTCCACGTGGAACAATAAGTATATAAGTTATGTTTAACGAGGTTTATGATGTTATAGTTGTTGGTGCTGGTCATGCTGGTAGTGAAGCTGCTGCTGCTGCTGCAAATATGGGCAGCAAAACGTTGTTGATTACAATGAATCTTCAAAACATTGCACAGATGTCTTGTAATCCTGCTATGGGTGGAATTGCAAAAGGACAAATAGTTCGTGAGATTGATGCGCTTGGTGGATATAGCGGAATTGTTTCAGACACATCCGCAATTCAGTTTAAGATGCTTAATAAATCTAAAGGACCAGCTATGTGGAGCCCGAGAGTTCAGAGTGACCGAATGCGCTTTGCAGAAGATTGGAGGTTACTTTTAGAAAACACAAAGAATCTAGATTTTTATCAGGAAATGGTCTCAGGGTTAATTGTAAATAATGGTAAAGTTGAAGGCGTCAAAACATCACTTGGTATTGAAGTTAAGGCTAAAACAGTTGTGCTTACAAACGGAACTTTTCTTAACGGCTTAATACATATTGGTGAAAAGAATTTTGGAGGAGGAAGAGCAGGAGAAAGAGCCGCAACAGGAATTACAGAACAACTCGTTAATCTTGGATTTGATTCTGGGAGAATGAAAACAGGAACACCGCCACGAGTCGATGGAAGATCATTAGATTATTCCAAAATGAGTGAGCAACCTGGAGACGAGCACCCAGATAAGTTTTCTTATTTAGACACAACTCAACCTTTAAAAAATCAGCGATCCTGTCACATGACCCACACAAGCCAAGAGGTGCATGATTTATTACGCGAAGGATTTGATAGATCTCCAATGTTTAATGGTCGAATTAAAAGTGTAGGGCCGAGATATTGCCCATCTATTGAAGATAAGATTAATCGATTTTCAGACAAAGACAGACATCAATTGTTTGTCGAACCAGAAGGCTGGAATACTGTAGAGGTGTATGTAAATGGGTTTTCTACATCACTACCAGAAGATGTTCAGTTTAAAGCATTACGCTCTGTAGTTGGTTTTGAAAACGTGAAATTTTTTAGACCAGGCTACGCTATTGAATACGATTACTTTCCACCAACACAATTAAAACACACATTAGAAACTAAGTTAGTTGAAGGATTGTTTTTTGCAGGGCAAATTAACGGCACTACAGGGTACGAAGAAGCTGCATCTCAAGGATTGATGGCAGGTATAAATGCCTGTTTACAAGTTCAGAAAAAGGACGTTTTTACACTTAGAAGAGATGAAGCCTACATAGGAGTTTTAATAGATGATTTAATTACAAAAGGTACAGAAGAACCATATCGTATGTTTACATCACGTGCAGAGTACAGAACATTATTAAGGCAAGACAATGCGGATTTTAGGCTAACTCCTAGGGGCTATGAATTAGGTTTAGCGTCAGAAAACCGACTAAGGCGTATGGAAGAAAAACAGTCAAAGTCAGATAGTTTTGTTCAGTTTTTTAAAGACACCAGTGTAGAGCCGAAAGAAATAAATCCAATTCTAGAGAAAAAAAATTCTGCTCAGGTAAAACAAAAGGACAAGATGTTTAAGTTGTTTGCACGCCCACAAATTAGTATGGCAGATATGCGAAAAGTGGCTTCAGTCAATGCGTATATTTTAGAAAATGGTTTAGATACCGAGGTTTTAGAACAAGCAGAAATCCAAGTCAAGTATGCAGGATATATTGAGAAGGAAAAGAGTAATGCTGACAAGCTACAACGACTAGAAAATGTCAAAATACCAAAAGATTTTGATTACTCTAAGCTACAATCAATGAGTTTAGAGGCAAGAGGAAAGTTAAATGATATACAGCCAGTAACTGTTTCTCAGGCATCAAGAATAAGTGGTGTTTCACCAGCGGACATCTCGGTTTTATTAGTTTACTTAGGGCGATAACATAATAATGTTTCACGTGGAACAATCAATAACAATCTTTTTTAAAAACTACACTAAGCAAAGCCGAAGTGTTATTTAAATGAAAAATGAGAACATATTTCTTAACATAAAAGACCATTCTGTTTCAGGAGAAACTTTTGATTTAGTATACAATCAATTTGAAGGCGTTTTAGAAACCTCTCCTCAGCCAAAAAAAGAAAATCTTGGTTACTATTATAAAAGTGAAGACTACATTTCACATACAGATTCTAAAAGAAATCTTTTAGAACAGGTATATCATTTAGTCAGAAAAAGTGCTTTAAAAAAGAAGTTAGCGTTAATAAATTCTTTTAAAACTGAAGAAAAAACCCTCTTAGATATAGGTTGCGGAACAGGCGACTTTTTAGAAACCGCTAAAAACAATAATTGGCATGTCTCAGGGATTGAGCCAGATGAAAACGCAAGGGAAATAGCAAATTCTAAAACAAATAATGCTGTCTTTGTCGTCAAAGAGCTTAAACATTTAAAAGCACAAAGTTTTGATATAATTACACTCTGGCACGTTTTAGAACACCTACCTAATTTAGAAGAGCATATTAAGATGTTTAACTACCTATTGAAGCCTAGCGGCAAATTAATAATTGCTGTGCCGAATCATAAAAGTTACGATGCAGAATATTACAAGGCATTTTGGGCAGCTTATGATGTGCCAAGACACCTTTGGCATTTCTCGCAAAATGGGATAAAGAGATTGTTTAAAAACCACGATTTGGATTTAGTAAATACAAAACCGATGTTGTTCGATGCGTTTTATGTAAGCTTACTATCTGAAAAATATAAAAAAGGTTTTATGAATCCATTTATTGCTTTTTGGATAGGATTGCGTTCTAATTTAAAAGCAAAACGTTCAGGCGAGTATTCTTCTATGATTTATGTCTTTAAAAAAGCTAAGAATTAAAAATTAAGCGATTTAACAGGTTTTTACCCTTGCATATATAGAATTACAAGCAAGTAAAATTAAACAAGCGTTAAGGTGTAAAAGATTAACTTATTTTTAATAGGTAAAAATTATAATGGTAATTGTTATAAATAGAAAACATCAATAATGAATATTTAGTATAAATTATCAGTCAACTTTTATACATTTGCCAAAATTCGAAATAAAAAAACAAAGCACATGAAAACTATATTTAAATTATTAATCATAGCAATTCTGTTTTCTTCTTGTCAAGAACAGAAAAAAATTGGTTTTATAAATAACGGAGATGTTATAGATAATTATCAAATGAAAAAAGACATTGAAGCGAATTATAAAATCCGTAACGAGGTTTTTACAAAAAGGATGGACAGTATTGATAGAGAGTTTCAAGTTGAAGTAAAAGCATTTCAATTGGCACAATCTAAAATGTCTCAGAAGACTGCTCAAGAGAAGTATAACGAACTTGGACAAAAAAATCAACAACTAACCCAGAGTTTTCAACAAAACCAGGCTGTACTTCAGCAAGGTTATAACAAAGAAATGGATTCTGTTATTAAAACAGTTAATGCTTTTGTAAGAGATTATGGAAAAACAAATGGTTATGCTTTTATTCTTGGTCAAAATGAAGTTGGTAGCAGTGTAATCTATGGAGAAGAAGCAAGTGACTTAACCAAAATAATTACAGATACTTTAAATGCTGAATTTAACATCGAAGATGAAATTTCAGAAGAGGACAAGTAAAATTATAAAATAAGATAAACACCAAAAAGTCAAGTATTTGCTTGACTTTTTTTGTGCAATAATCTTGTGAGTTTTATAGATAAATCTGTTAGAATAATCTTTGAATTTCCGTTACGTTCTATATGATAAATAGCGTCTTGAAGTTCTTTTGTAATATCTATAATATTAGCATCATGCACAAAAGGTGCAAACTTTTCGAGTTTAAAGCTTTCTGATTTTGGCTCTAAATAGACCAAATCATCAGCTTTATAATTCAGTAATAAGGCTTGCCTAAAATAATTAATACAAAATTGCAGAAACTGCTTCTGAGTCTCACGGCCAGTTTTTGCAATAACCTCAGACCAAGCTATTAATTCTCTAATAGCAGATTTATTTCCTTTAGCTTTAAATGCAGAACGCACCCAAGCGATAAACCACTTTTCGAACTGAATATCCTCACTGTCTTGGTACACAAGATCACATGCCTTGTTAAAGTTGCCATTTGATTGTTGTGCAATTTTATTAGCAATAGTTTCTTCAACGTCATATTTTTTCACCAAAGCATCTGCTATAATAGCTTCAGATAAACCAGGAAAATGCAATACTTGACAACGCGAGCGAATGGTACTAATAATTTGTTCTTCGTCCTCAGCAACAAGAATAAAGACAGTTTTTTCTGGTGGTTCTTCGATAAGTTTTAAAAGCTTATTTGCGCATGAAGTGTTCATCTTTTCGGACATCCAAATCAGCATTATTTTAAAGCCGCCCTCATAAGATTTTAGACTTAAAGACTTTACAATATCGAGCGCCTCATCTACACCTATTTGGCCTTGCTTGTTGTCAACACCTAGCATTTTGTACCAGTCAAATAAATTTCCATAAGGCTGCTGGTCAATAAGTTGTCGCCATTCTTCTAAAAAATGACTCGATACCGGATGGCGCTTTACTTTATCATTAGTTGTAACCGGAAAAGCAAAATGTAAATCAGGGTGAGACAGGTTATTAAACTTGAGGTTGCAAGCAGGGTTACCTTCTGAGTTTTCAGAATTTTTGTTGCCACATAAAATGTATTGGGCATAAGCTATAGCCATTGGCAATGTACCAGAGCCTTCTGGGCCAACAAACAATTGTGCATGAGGGATACGCCCAGCATCTGCACTTTTTGTAAGATGGCTTTTAATATGATCTTGCCCTAAAACTTCCGAAAATAACATATAAGCAAATCTATGTAAAATTATAGAGGTTTGTCAAATAGATTCCCAATATTACCTTATTACTTCAATCATTTTAATGCTAAGTGGAATTTCCCGATAAAGATTAACGCGCATAAATAAAGGTTGGAGGTTTTTATTCCGCTCATAATTAATTGTAACGCTTTTACAGTCTTGTTTACTAATACAATGGTTAAACTTTATATATTTACAATTCTATAAAAACAACATAATGAAAACCATAAACGACTTTAACTTTTCTGGTAAAAAAGCCCTAATCCGAGTAGATTTTAATGTGCCATTAGATGATAATTTTCAGGTAACAGACGATACACGAATTCAATCAGCAAAATCAACAATCATTAAAATATTAGAGGATGGTGGAAGTTGTATTTTAATGTCACATTTAGGTCGTCCAAAAGGAGTACAAAATGAGTTTTCATTACATCATATCATTGAAAGCCTTCAAGATGTTTTAGGTGTACAAGTAAAGTTTGTAAATAATTGTGTTGGACCTAAAGCTGAAGAAGCTGCGTCAGATTTAAAATCTGGAGAAATATTATTACTAGAAAATTTACGCTTTCACGAAGAAGAAAAATCTGGAGAAAAAAACTTTGCTAAACAGTTGTCAAAGCTAGGTGATATTTATGTTAACGATGCTTTTGGCACGGCACATAGAGCTCATGCATCAACAACAATTGTAGCACAGTTTTTTGAAGACAAAAAGTGTTTCGGATATTTATTAGCACAAGAAATAGAGAGTATTCAAAAAGTTATGCAAACAGGAGAAAAGCCCGTATTAGCTGTTCTTGGCGGAGCAAAAGTATCTTCTAAAATCACTATAATTGAGAATATTTTAGATAAAGTAGATCACCTAATAATAGGAGGAGGTATGACATTTACCTTTATAAAGGCACAAGGTGGGAGCGTTGGTGATTCTATATGTGAAGACGATAAGATGGCATTAGCTTTAGATATTCTAAAACAAGCCGAAGCTAAAAATGTAAAAATTCATTTACCTGTAGATGTCTTGGCGGCAAATGCTTTTAGTAACGAAGCAGAAACTAAAGTTATTGACGTTACAAAAATTCCAGACGGATGGCAAGGCTTGGATGCAGGGCCAAAATCAAAAACAAATTTTCATGATGTCGTGATGCAATGCAGAACAATTTTATGGAATGGTCCCTTAGGTGTTTTTGAAATGGAAACATTTGCAAACGGCACTATTGAACTAGGAAATTCTATTGCCGAAGCAACAAAAAAAGGAGCTTTTTCACTTGTTGGAGGAGGAGATTCAGTAGCGGCTGTGAAGCAATTTGGTTTTGAAAATAAAGTAAGCTATGTAAGTACAGGCGGAGGTGCTATGCTTGAGAGTTTAGAAGGGAAAATATTACCAGGAATTGCCGCTATATTGGAATAAACTCTTAAAATTTTGATTTAAAACACGAATTTAACACTGCTTTTCGTTAGCATTGTTAGAATATAGATTTTATGCGTATCCAAAAACTTGTTTTATTTGTAGTTGTTGTGTTTATCAGTTTTCCTGCTTTTACACAAGACACAATACCAAAGCCTTTTAAAAAACGTATCACAGAAAAAGATTTTGTTGCAGGAAGAACTTACGCAATTGATACCATAATTGATGATGTCAAATACTATAAAGAATTTATTGAAAACAATTCAGCAATACAAAACCCTCAAACAACAGTAAATAAAGTACTTGATGGCAAACCAAAAATTGATAAGACCATTCCTGCCGTCAATGATAGTTTGAAAATAATTACTTTAGGAGATGATGAATATACAGCAAAATTAGACAAGAAATGGCTTGAAGAGTTATATGGCAATTCACTTTTTGACACCATATATAAATCAGTTACAGGGTTAGATTATAAGCCTGTTGATTATCCAGAACTTTCAACAGATACATTAAAAGTAAGATTAAAACAGCTTAACGCACGTACACCTTTTAATATAGAATACAATCCTTCCTTAGAAAGTGTAATTAAACATTATTTAAAAACAAGAAGAGCATCCTTATCTAGACTTATGGGCTTAAGTCATTTTTATTTCCCAATGTTTGAAGAAGCTCTAGATAAAGAGAATATCCCTCTTGAAGTCAAATATTTAGCAATTGTAGAGTCTGCATTAAAACCAAGAGCACGCTCGCGAGTTGGCGCAACAGGTTTATGGCAGTTTATGTTTGGCACAGGAAAAGAATACGATTTAGATGTTAGTAGTTATGTGGACGAACGCCGAGATCCCATAAAATCTACAGAAGCAGCAGCAAAATATTTAGCAAGATTATATAAGATTTTTGGCGATTGGGATTTGGCTTTAGCCTCATATAATTCAGGACCAGGAAATGTGTCTAAAGCCATAAGACGCTCTGGAGGCTACACCAATTATTGGAACATAAGACAAAATCTTCCACGTGAAACAGCAGGGTATTTACCAGCTTTTTTAGCAACGATGTATATTTTTGAATACGCCAAAGAGCACGGGTTTACTCCTGAAAGACCAAAATACCAGTATGTAGAAACTGATACTATTCGTGTTAAGCAAATGATAACCTTAGACCAAGTGGCAGAGGTTACAGATGTTAAGATTGAAGAGCTACAGTATCTAAATCCTTCATATAAGTTGGACATCATTCCATATATAAAAGACGAAAATTATACCTTAAGATTACCGCGTCATGCCATTGGTCGTTTTGTGACCAATGAAGATAAAATATATGCATTTGCCAAAGCAGAATTAGATAAGCGCGAAAAACCTTTACCTCAGTTTTTTGAGAATGATACCAAAGTTAGGTATCGAGTGCGTAGTGGAGATTATTTAGGCAAAATAGCACGTAAATACAGCGTAAGAGTTAGCCAAATTAAACGTTGGAACGGATTAAGAAGCAATAACCTTAAGATTGGACAAAGATTAACGATCTATCCCAGAAACCCCGGAAGACAATCCTCTAAAGCAAGTTCCAAATCAAAACCCAAAACAACAGTTAGTAAAGCAGGCAAACAAACATATAAAGTAAAGCCTGGAGACTCATTATGGAGTATCGCTCAAAAATTTAATGGTGTTTCTGTTCAGAATTTAAAAGATTGGAACGATATTAGTAATAACAAACTCAAAATTGGAACGACTCTTGTAGTGTCAAAATAAACCAATTCAAAAATACAATACAATGAAAAAACTGATATCTATATTTTGCCTACTTTTAGTATTAAGTTGTAATGACAAAAACAGCAATATTATTTATTTACCAGCTTCTTCGGGTAATATTAATTCTATTTCTGTAGTGGCTGACAATTTACTTTGGGAAGATAAAGTAGGTGGAGCGATAAGAAAAGTTATGGCAGCCCCAGCAAAAGGATTGCCGCAAGACGAACCTATGTTTTCATTAAAACAAATACCAACACCAGTCTTTACAGATTTTGCAACAAGAAGCCGTATAATTTTAAAAGTTGAAAAAACAGATTCAACTAGCATTGAAATTAAAGAAAATGTATATGCTAAACCTCAAACGGTTGTTGTAATCAAAGGGAAGACAGACCATGAGATTATCCGTCAGATTAAAGAGAATGAAGCAAAAATTATTGACGCTTTTACCAAAAGAGAAGTTTCTGAAAAGCTTAGACGTATTAACAAGTCTTTACTTAATGACGAAGAGATGGAAGCCGCTTTAGGTTTTACTATAGATATACCGTCGGCCTACAAAATCACAAAAAATCAAGATAATTTTTATTGGATTAGAAAAGAGTTTAGCTCAAGCAAGACCTTGGATTTAATGTTCTATAGCTACCCTTTGGACGGTATAAGAAAGAGCGATAGTATTGTCGTAGATGTAATAAATATGCGCAACAAAATGGTTAAAGATGGTATTGACGGCGAAGATGGTATTATCATGACTACTGAAAATGCATATGCACCATCTATTTTTAAAGCAATTATTGACAATAAGCCCGCATACGAAACACGCGGTATATGGAAAATAGAAGGCGCATACATGGCCGGACCATTTGTCAACTACGCCATTGAGGATAAAGTTAACAACAGGTATTTAGTGGCTGAGGGTTATGTTTACGCACCGTCATTGGATAAGCGTGAATATGTTTTTGAGCTAGAGGCTATTATAAAGTCTATCAAAATTAAATAATGAAAAAAGAGTAACAAAAAAAGCCAACTCATCTGAGCTGGCTTTTTCCTTATATAAAAGAATGCTTATTCTTTTGTCTCTTCATTTGAAGAATCGTCTTTACTTGCGTCTTTAAATTCTTTTATTCCGCTTCCTAATCCTTTCATCAATTCAGGGATTTTTTTTCCTCCGAATAATAAAATTACAGCTAGGCCAATGATAACCCATTGCCATGGACCAACCGCTAAAAAAATACTTCCTGAAATCATAACATTAAATTTAAGTTACAAAGTTAGTAATTAAAGTTTAATTACGGCGTTATTCGTTTAATTTTAGGATTTAATACCTTTTCCATTTCGGGATTTTATATACTTTTGTTTGACCTATGGCAAAAAAAGAGAGAAAAAAAAAATTGCTTAAAAAGAAGCTACTTCACAAATACCGTTTGGTGGTATTAAATGAAGACACCTTTGAAGAGCGTTATGCCATTAAACTCAATCGACTCAATGTATTTGTTTTAGTCACATTATCAAGTATTTTGTTGGTGGGTTTTACAACCATATTAATTGCCTACACACCACTGCGTGAATATATTCCTGGATACTCTTCGACTTCTCTAAAGAAAAAAGCGACCGAGCTAACTTACAAAGCAGACTCTCTACAGCAACAACTATTATACAATAATCGTTATTATGCCTCTATAAAAAAAGTTCTTACAGGAGATGTTTCATCTTCAGAATTCAACAGAGACTCAATTATAGAAGCTGCAAAGGCTAAAGATATTGAGGCCGTTTTTCCAAATAAGGAGGATTCTCTTTTGAGGGTTAAAGCAGATAAAGAAGATAAGTATAACTTATTTGACTCTGAGACAAACAGCTCTAATTTTGTGTTATTTCCACCGGTAAACGGAACTATTTCAGAAGGCTATAATCTTGAAGAAAAACATTTTGCAGTCGATGTTGTTATACCAGAAACCACACCAGTTAAATCTACGGCAGATGGCATTGTTATTTTCGCAGAATGGACAGTGTCTACGGGTTATGTTATCATTGTCGAGCACAGTAATGAGTTGATCTCGATATATAAACACAATGGATCTATTACAAAAGTGCAGGGTGACCTGGTCAAAGCTGGGGAGGTTATAGCCTTATCGGGAAACACAGGCGAACTAAGTACAGGACCTCATTTACACTTTGAGCTTTGGAGTAAAGGCTACCCAATAGATCCAACCAATTTTATCGATTTTCAATAATGATTTCAATAAAAGCATTAGCAGCAAAACCATTAGCCAAGATTGTTGCAAAAAAGATTAAAAAATGGTCATCAAATCCTTTGCAAACCCAGGAAAGAGTATTTAAACAATTGATTTCTGATGCAGCTGGGACAGCTTTTGGAAAAGACCATGATTTTATAAGTGTAAATAATCACGAAGATTTTATAAAACGCGTTCCCATACGCGACTATGAGGCTTTAAAGTTATATATAGACCGAGTTGTTGCGGGTGAAGAAGATATACTTTGGAAAGGCAAACCAATTTATTTCGCAAAAACTTCAGGAACAACGTCTGGTTCAAAATATATTCCTATTACAAAAGAGAGTATGCCTAGCCATGTTGAAGCTGCTAGAAACGCTATTTTAATGTATATCAATGAAACAGGAAACACTAATTTTGTGGATGGTAAGATGATTTTTCTTCAAGGAAGTCCTATTTTGAAAGAAAAAAAAGGTGTTCAATTAGGACGACTATCAGGAATTGTAGCGCATTACGTGCCAAAATATCTTCAAAAAAACAGATTACCAAGTTGGGAAACTAATTGTATTGAAGATTGGGAAACCAAAGTTGAAGCCATAGTTGAGGAAACTTTACCAGAAAACATGACTATTATTTCAGGAATCCCTTCATGGGTACAAATGTATTTTGAAAAGCTTATTGAAAAGACCGATAAAAAAGTTGGCGATATTTTTAAGAATTTCACACTTTTTATCTTTGGCGGTGTAAATTATGAACCTTATCGAGCAAAATTTGAAAACTTAATAGGTCGAAAAGTAGACAGCATAGAGCTGTATCCAGCGAGCGAAGGATTTTTTGCTTTTCAAGACAAGCAAGATGAAAAAGGAATGCTACTTCAGCTTAACTCAGGCATATTTTATGAGTTTGTAGAAGCTGAGCATTTTTTTCAAGATAATCCGAAACGCATCATGATTAAAGAGGTAAAGATTGGTGTAAATTATGTGATGATTATTTCGACAAATGCAGGGCTTTGGGCTTATAATTTAGGTGATACAGTACAATTCACAAGCACTTCGCCTTACAGAGTAATCGTCTCTGGGCGGATAAAACACTTTATTTCAGCTTTTGGAGAACACGTCATTGGAAAAGAAGTTGAAGAGGCATTAAATGTTGCAATCGCGAGCTCTAATGCATCAATAAATGAGTTTACTGTAGCACCAGAAATTAATCCAGAAAATGGTTTGCCATTCCATGAGTGGTTTATTGAGTTTGAAAATGAGCCTGAAGATTTTAATGCCTTTTCTGATCTAATTGACCAATCTTTACAAGAGCAAAATAGCTACTATAAAGATTTAATTGTTGGTAATGTACTTCAACCTCTAAAAGTTACAAGAATTAAAACTGAAGGTTTTAAAAATTATATGAAGTCTATAGGGAAATTGGGAGGACAAAATAAAATACCAAGATTAGCCAATGACCGCAAGATTGCAGATGCACTCTATGAAACTAAAATGGTTAAATAGTTTATATTTGCAGGTTAAATACAAGAATGAATACCACTAGAAAAATACATAAAAGAACACGCGCACAAGAAAGCTCAAATGCTATTGAGCGCATGTATATAACCATGAGACACCTTTTTAATCGTGGGTTTTATAAGCCAATGGGTGTTTCTGGAGAAACTCTTAGAGAGTCATTATTGCTTTTAAGACCAGAGATTTATGGCTCTATAGCAGATGAAAAAGCTGAGTTGGAAGGACTTTTATATGTTGTAGATCGTTTACCTCAAGGCATTGAAGAATGCTCTTTTATTAACCTTACAAGTGATGAAGGTTACGGCGATTCTCATTTTAAAGCTATTATACCTCCAAAACGAAGAAGAAATTGTTATCGAATAGATGCCGAACAGATGAATATTGAAATCACGCGCGGGCGCTCAGAGATTTACGATATCTTAACGCATTTGACATTTCTTTTTATAGAATCTCACAAGATCAGTAAACGTGTTTTGATTGATGATAAAGGGACGACAATTCGCGATTGGGGAAAATTAGAATTTGCTGTTAAGAAAGGTAAAAAACTAACTCAAACAGAGCGAGAAATTGCTATAACACATACGGCACACATATTAGGAAGAACCTTTAATGAAATCTCTGAAACGTATTCAGAATTTGCAACAGAAACTCAGCCAGAACGTTTTTTAAATATTATATATTGGTTAGGCAAATTAGCAATTGAAGAAGCGATACATAATAATAAACGTACGGTGACTTTTAGCCCCGTTTTAAGAGAGCGTTTGGGTCACCATATTCATGGAGAATTTTGGGCAGACGATATTAAAGCAGAACTACATAAAAGAGACTTATTAAAACGCCCTATACATATCATAAGCGCTAATATGCATAGTGTAATGAACTCTCTTTTTGCTGAATCAGCACTGAAAAAATCAAAGCAACAAAAGGATATTTATGATATTTATGAAGATTTAAGTCAACCAGAAAACAAAGTAATGAGGGGCAAGGTTGAAAAAATTGCTCTAAAAAATGGAATGACTTACATTGAAGATACTTCAGGTACTAACATAAATGTTCAGATTTTTGACACCGCTCAAGTTGATTTTTCAAAAACAGGATTTGATTACAATTTAGATAAAACAGAAACTAAAGCTGTGATTATAGTCATGGATTATGCCTTTGGAGAACAGGCTTATGAAACTATGGACGAGCTTTTGAAACCTGTTTTAATAGGTAACAAAAAAATACATTTAGATGTAAAATCTATTTCTATAATGGGAAAAGCAGGCATACTTCAAGGCGGGAAGGGCGATGTTATGATTCCGTCTGCTCATATTTTTGAAGGTACTGCAGACAATTATCCGTTTAAAAATGAAAA
>Ga0206128_1000348_pt1 | contig 54583 bp, 51 predicted proteins | sample Helgoland_Spring_7_FD_148601 | JGI IMG/M metagenome (GOLD analysis project Ga0206128, IMG submission 148601) | Pelagic subsurface seawater microbial communities from Kabeltonne, Helgoland, North Sea - Helgoland_Spring_Bloom_20160426_1 | ecosystem: Environmental > Aquatic > Marine > Epipelagic ... | reverse complement strand
TCTTTGACTCCTGGCTCACCACGCCAGCCGATCATCAGCAACATGGGCACGCCGTAGACAGAAGTGTCAGCCAAGGAGAGAAGCGGATTGATGGCATTGCCCAAGCCTGAGTTTTGCATGTAAACCAATGATGGTTTCGCTGTTGCCAGATAGTTGCCTGCCGCCAGTGCTATGGCCGCGCCTTCATTGGCTGTTATGATGTGTTTCCCTTCAGGCGCGCGCTCTGCAATACAGGCGCATAATGGCCTTAACAACGAATCAGGCACGCCTGCAAAAAACTCAACGCCCGATTTTACCAAGGCGTTATAAAATGTTTGGGGATCAACCACAATATCAGTCTTTAATCAGTCCGAGAATGTCTTTGGTGGAGATGCAGTCAGCATCCGCTTCCTTCGATCTACCGTACTTCAAAATCGATTCTGCCGTTTTCAGCATCGCTGGGTAGGCGCTTCTTAGAAGATGATTGGCATAGATGACCACGCTAAATCCCATCTCGGTGAGCTCACTCTCATAAACTTGATTGTAGGTAGTGGGTACGGCGACCAGTGGGACTTTACCTGCCATATCTTGGTAGGCCTTACAGAACTCATTGATTTCTGTGAGCTCTGATTCACAGCTATGAATCATAATGGCATCCGCTCCGGCTTCAATATAGGCTTGTGCCCTGTCGAGCGCGTCTGCAAGGCCCTGCTTGGCAATCAAGCTTTCAAGGCGTGCGATAATCATAAAATCCTCGGTAACCTGTGCTTGTTTGCCGGCATGGATTTTCTGGCTCATCACTTCTTTCGGAATAAGCTCTTGGTTTCTCTCAGTTCCATAGAGCGAGTTCTGTTTCAGCCCTTGCTTGTCCTCGATGATAACGGCTGAAACGCCGACGCGCTCGAGTGAGCAGACCGTCTTGGTGAAGTGTTCGGTAAGCCCCCCTGTATCCGCATCATAAATAATGGGCTTGGTGGTGACATCTAGAATCTCATTGATCGTTTGGGCCCTTGAGGTCCTGTCAACATACTCAATATCTGGGCGCCCTTTAGCTGTAGAGTCCGTCAAGCTACTTAGCCAAATCGCATCGAACTCAGTCACCTGACCACCGTGTTCATAGCTAGAGTGTTCAACGATGAGCCCAGACAAGCCGTTGTGCGCCTCCATCACTCTGACGATAGGGTTGGCGGCAATGAGTCGACGTAATCTTCCCAGCCTAGCTCCTGGTGTGGTGCCTATTTCTTGAACGGCCTTGTTGAGGGCCGTTGATGATAATCCTTCTGTGTACTTTGGCTCAATGAGTTCCCCACCCCAAAGGCCGAGTGTTTTAATAACCCTATCGCGCGTTTCTTTTTGTGGACCACTTCTCCAGTCATCCCCATGAACGACGTAATCAGGTTTCAGCTGTTCAAGATTAGATACGTAGTCGAGTGTCTCCTGAGCAACCACATGTGAAACCCCCTTGAGGTTTTCAACGATTTTTTTCCGGTGCTCAAATGACAAGCTTGGTAATCGCTTGTAACTGGCGATGGCCTCGTCAGTGAGTAAGCCGACCGTAACCTCACCGTAAGCTCTGGCGATATCAATGATGTTGATATGCCCTGGATGAATGAGATCAGCACTCATTCCCACATAGACAGTTTTTTGAGGGTCGCTCATAGAAGTTGTGTTCTCATTCTATTACTGATTAGTCTTTCATCTGGCTGCGTATTGCATACCAGAGAAATAAGGAGTTGTAGGTGAAATAGCGGCGAAAAAGTCTGCGCGGTTCCCTACATAGCCGATAAAGCCATTCAACTCCACATTTTTGAATCCACGATGGCGCTTGTTTCACCTCTCCTGCGTGAAAGGCAAATGCCGCGCCGATACCGAAATAAACGGCAGGTGGCAATTTGTCTTTGTGCTCTGCGATCCAACGTTCTTGCTTCGGACAACCAAGACCAACCCAGACAAGGTTGGCTTTAGATTCTATAATTTTTTGAGTAACCCGCTCAAATTCATCATCTGGCCATGTCCCGAACGGGGGCGAATAAGTGCCAGCAATTTCAGCATTCGGATAGTCTTCGGAAAATCGTTTTTCTAGTTTATCGAGGGTGTCCGGCGAGCCACCAAAAAAGAAATGTTTGAGCTCCTGCTTGTTTTCCGACGCCTCAATCGTTTTGAGCATGAGTGTCGGGCCATAGACACGATCTGTTAGCTTTGCTGATTGCTTCAGTTGTTGGTTGAGAAGCCAAACTAAGGGCATGCCGTCAGGACAGACCAGGTCAAACTTTTCCATCGCCTCACCAAAGCTTTGATCATGGCGAGCAAGGGCGGCTACGTGCGTATTGGCAGCTTCCACTGCGTATGCACGGTCTCCAGACAAGGCCGCAGCCTGAATCCATTCAATGGCCTGGTGATAGTTAGTAGCCGCCACCGGCAAGCCGATAAGGTCCACCGTTTTTGGATCTGTTAGCGTCATGGGCAATACGGCTCAATAGCGCGCATGGCATCGTGCTCTCCCACTGCGGCATCTCTTGCCTCTTGTGAATTGAACAAATAAAGGGCGTAGCCACCGTGACCACCACCGCAGTATTTTAAAGCTATGGCTCCATTGATTTCCGGCAGTTTGCTCATGCCCTCACCAAGCTGTGCTTCATAATAGAGAGCTACACCCTCTGCCAATTTTACAATATCTTCATTGAGCACTCCTTCACGCGCGATCTTACTCGAGGCCTCAATCTTATCGTAATCTCTTTTGTTATCAGCAAAGCCTGGTGTGTCGTGCTCGCTGCCTGTCCACAGAATGGCCATTCTCCCATCCAGCATTTCGCCATTTCTTTTAAAGTCGAGCTCAGGACGCTGGCCGCTACGCCAGACACAGAGGCCTCCTTCGTTGATCACCGCTGGATCTTGCCAGCCAACGCCAAGATCGAGCTCAGCATCAACACCATTTTCACCGTTGAGCAAAGCCCACGCACCACTGCCACCGAGGCCTGATTGCTTCTCATAGTCCCAGTCACGCAGACTCACCAGTGGTGAGATCGCGCAGTTAACAATAAACGCTCCCTTACGCGCGTGCCTTGGTACATCGAGCCAGCCACCGGCAAAATCAACGCGCAGTGGGGCTTCCGTTGGTGCCTTCACCCATTTTACAATCCCTGAGCTAGAGACCGCTTTAAACTTGGGCGGTGTTTTTGCCAAGACGACATACTTGGCTCCAACCTGTTTACAGAGTGCCCTTTTGACGTCTTCATATTGATCGTCTTCGGTAACGGCTAGAATGTCTGGCTTGGCCTCGAGAAAATAACTTTTAAAATCGAGCCCCGTGTCGTGGTCTGTGCCGATAATGACTTCGTCCACCATACGCAGGCCCTCAAGCACTGCTTTTTTATGCTCATCAGGAATAGATGGCCGCCTCTGCTTGTGATGCCAAAGCACCTCCTCAGAAGCAAAACTAACCGTAAGATGGTCCCCAAGAGCACGTGCCTCCTCGAAAAACTGGATATGACCAGCATGAATAATATCATAACAGCCGGAGATAAAAACTCTTTTCATAATAAGTAATCGAGCAGCTTAATTGTTAGCCGGCAGATTAGACCACCGTCTTAAAATAGGCGATAGTGCGATCCAAGCCTTCATCAAGGCTGATGGTCGGCTCCCATCCCAGGTGTTTTTTTGCCAAAGTGATGTCCGGCTGCCTTTGCTGCGGGTCGTCACCAGGAAGTGGTTCAAATACTAGCTTTGAAGATCCTCCTACTTTGGCGAGCACCTTGTCGGCAAGTTCAAGCATGGTAAATTCGCCAGGATTACCAATATTGATCGGACCGGTGACTTCATCTTGATTCATGAGACGAACAAACCCTTCGATCAGATCGTCCACATAACAAAATGAGCGCGTTTGTTTTCCGTCTCCATAAATGGTGATGTCTTGGCCCCGTAATGCTTGGCAAATAAAGTTAGATACTACACGGCCATCATCTGGATTCATACGAGGACCAAAAGTGTTAAATATTCTAACAATCCTTATATCGACGCCATTTTGTCTGTGATAATCCATGAAGAGCGTCTCCGCTGCACGCTTGCCTTCATCATAGCATGAACGAATGCCGATAGGATTAACATTGCCCCAGTAGCTCTCTGGCTGGGGGTGCACAGCAGGATCACCATAAACCTCTGATGTGGAGGCCTGGAACACACGAGACTTCGTCCGCTTAGCGGCACCAAGACAGTTGATGGCACCCATCACGGATGTCTTGATGGTTTTGATCGCATTGTATTGGTAATGCGGTGGTGATGCGGGACAGGCCAAATTATAGATCTGATCTGTTTCTATCTTAAAGGGATCGATCACATCGTGGCGCAGCAACTCAAAGTTGGGATGATTGCGGAGGTGGGCGATGTTTGACTTAAAGCCAGTGAAGTAGTTATCCATACAGATAACTTCATTGCCTTCATTCAGAAGGCGTTCACAAAGGTGCGAGCCTAAGAATCCGGCTCCGCCGGTAATAAGTATACGTTTCATGAAAAATGTTGTGTTTAATTGAAGAAGCTAATTGTAGCGAACTGATCCCAAGATGGGTAAGTCCTCTACCCTAACCTTTTCCTATTGAGTAGACGTCAAAACCTAGTTTTTCTAGGCTGTCATGATCAAGAATGTTACGGCCATCAAACAGGAACGCGGGCTTAAACATAGCATCATGAATTTTTGCGAAATCGGCTTCTTTAAACTCATCCCACTCGGTAAGCAATGCAACGCCGTGTGCTTGGTCTGCGGCCTCCTCACAGGAAGAACATATGTGCAGCTGCGTATCAATCACCTCTTGGCTTACCCCGACGTAGCGGAGGTCTTCATGAATCATCGATACTGGAACGCGTGGGTCAAAGAGCGCAATGTGAGCTCCCTCTAGCATTAAGTCACGACAGACGTAGATCGATGCCGATTCACGTGTGTCATTGGTATCTTTTTTGAAAGCAAAACCCCATACAGCGATGCGTTTGCCACGAACGGTATTGAATAATGTTTTGACGATCTTCTCCGAGAAGCGTGACTTCTGCCAGTCGTTCATCTTAATCACCTGATCCCAGTAGGCGGCAACCTCAGGTAAACCAAAGTGTTCACAAAGGTAGGTCAGGTTGAGGATATCTTTTTGGAAACATGAGCCACCAAAACCAACCGAAGCCTTGAGGAATTTTGGCCCGATTCGTGAGTCCGTTCCAATCGCACGACCTACCTCATCGACATCGGCACCTGTCTTTTCACAAAGAGCAGAGATCGAGTTAATCGATGAAATTCGCTGCGCAAGAAATGCATTTGCTACGAGCTTAGAGAGCTCCGAAGACCACAGATTGGTGGTCAGGATATTCTCTCGAGGTATCCACTGATTATAAACACTAACCAGTGCCTCTACTGCAGCATCGCCGGCAGGTGTGCGCTCGCCACCAATGAGAATACGATCAGGATCTTGCAGGTCTTCAATCGCTGTTCCTTCCGCCAAGAATTCCGGGTTAGAAAGAACCTGAAATTCACCGTCTCCGGCATTGGCATCTAAAATCGTGCGCATGGCCTCAGCGGTGCGCACGGGAATGGTGCTTTTTTCGACAATGATTTTGGGGCCTCTCGCGACCTTGGCGATCATGCGAGCTGCGGATTCGATATAACAAAGATCAGCCGCACGACCAGCGCCCATCCCATAAGTTTTAGTAGGTGTTCCCACAGCCACAAAGATGATATCAGCATCGGCGATATGCTCTTCCACATCCGTAGAGAAGAATAAATTCTTGCCACGAGCTCCCTCCACAATTTCATCTAATCCTGGCTCATAAATGGGCAGTGTATCTGAGTTCCATGCGGCTATGCGCTCTGCATTGAGGTCGACTACATCGACACGGATATCGCTACACTTGGCGGCGATCATGGCCATCGTAGGGCCACCAACGTAGCCTGCTCCGATACAGCATATTTTTTTCGGTGTATTCATATTTCTTATTTCTTGTAGGGTGATTGGTTAATATTCTATTTAAAGAATGTACGTATCGCATCGATGACGATGTCTTGCTGCGCGCGTTTGAGTTCAGGGTAAACGGGGATGCTGATGACTTCTTTGGCGAGTAGTTCAGTGTTAGCACACAGGTCCTGCTCATGATTGACAACATCCGCAAAGCATTGCTGCTGGTGCATAGGCACTGGATAATAAATTTCACAGCCAATGCCGTCATCGAGAAGCGTCTGTTTGAATGCATCTCTTTTGCCATCTAACACCCTAATGGTAAATTGGTTCCAAATATGTTCGTTGCCTTGCTCAACGCTTGGCAACACCAGGCCGGGCAGCCCTTGCAATTGCTCTAAATAATACGCGGCATTACTTTGGCGCCCGCTGATATAATCTGCGTAGTGCGCAAACTTCACATTAAGCAATGCGGCCTGCAGTGCATCGAGTCGGAAGTTGCCACCCACCAGCTGATGATAGTAGCGTGGATGCATGCCGTGGTTACGCATCTTGATTGCCGTCTCTGCCAGGGCGTCATCTTGTGTTACGAGCAGGCCCCCGTCACCGAGGCCTCCAAGGTTCTTAGATGGGAAAAAACTGTAAGTGCCAAAATCTCCGATTGATCCGCAATACTGTGATCCATAACGCGCGCCCATCGATTGGGCCGTGTCCTCAATAACGATCAGCTTATGTTTTTTGGCAAAGGCCTGACATGCATCCATATCGGCAGATTGACCAAATAGGTGCACTGGAATAATCGCCTTCGTGCGCTCGGTGACACACGATTCTGCTGAATCAAAATCAATATTGTAACTATCCAGATGACTATCACAGAAAACAGGCGTCGCCCCAGTGCGTGTGATGCATCCTGCTGTGGCAAAAAAAGTAAAGCTCGGGCAAATAACCTCGTCACCTTGACCAATACCCAGTGCCATAAGAGCGAGTAGGATGGCATCGGTGCCCGATGAAACACCCACAGCATGTTTGACGCCAAGGTATTGTGCGGTACTCACTTCAAACTTCTCAACCTCTTCTCCCATGATAAAACGACCTGTGGAGAGCACACCATCAAAGGCGGCACGTAGCTCATCCCCAATAGGGTGATTCTGAGCATTTACATCAAGCAAAGGAACTTTCATACAACTAGGCAGCTTTCATTAAAAATGGATACGAAACGCAAGCCGACTTATCAGTGTCGCGATTTGAATTCCAGTGGAGAGGCGCAACGACAAAGGAGCATACAGCTATTCAACCCCAAGAGACTTACTCTTGGAGCCTTGAATGTCAAGAACTACGGCGTATCGACGCCGGCGGTTTAAGCTAAGCGATCATTCCCGCCGCAACCGTTTCGTTGGTTTGCGCATCAACAAGAATAAAGGATCCCGTGGTGCGGTTACGCTTATAACGATCGTGAATCAGCGGGGACGATGTGCGCAGTGTGATACGCCCAATGTCATTGAGGTGGAAATCCTTGTCATCTTCAATTTTATGCAAGGTATTGATATTCACTTTGTAATTCACCTCCTTGATGATGGCTTTGACCTCACGAGTGGTATGGCGAAGAATATACTTCCCTCTGGGTGTCATCGGCTTGTCTGAAAACCAGCAGATCATTGCCTCAATGTCCTGATTGACCTCGGGGGGGTTGTTGGTTTTCACAATCATATCACCTCGTGATATATCGATTTCATCCTCCAAGGTGAGTGCCACTGAAAGCGGACTGTATGCCTCTTCGATTTCCTTGCCATCCATATAGATCGCCTTGACCTTCGTAGTGAATCCGGATGGTTGAACGGTGATATCGTCACCAGGCTTGAAAACACCTCCTGCTACCCTGCCTGCATAACCACGGAAATCATGCCACTCATCTGACTGTGGACGGATAACCCATTGCACTGGGAAACGTGCCTCCACATGGTTTTCCTGATTACCTACGTAGACTGTTTCTAGATGGTAGAGTAATGATGAACCCTCATACCAAGGCATATTCTCCGAGCGGTCTACGACGTTGTCGCCATTGAGCGCACTGATTGGAATAAAGCTGACATCGACAAAGCTATCGAGGCGGGATGCGAAGTCTTTAAAATCATGAACAATTTGGTCATACACTTCCTGGGAATAGTCCACGAGATCCATTTTATTAACAGCAACCACCACGTGCTGGATGCGTAATAAACTGGCGATAAATGAGTGGCGGCAGGTCTGCTCAATCACTCCCTTACGAGCATCGACTAAAATAATGGCTAGGTTTGCCGTTGAGGCGCCCGTCACCATGTTACGGGTGTATTGAATGTGGCCAGGGGTGTCCGCGATGATAAACTTTCGTTTCGGCGTCGCAAAGTAGCGATAGGCTACATCAATGGTAATGCCTTGCTCGCGTTCGGCTTTCAAGCCGTCTGTCAGCAGCGCCAAATTAACGTGTTCGTCGCCCCGCTGCTTACTGGATTGCTCGACAGCGTCCATCTGGTCTTCAAAAGTATTTTTTGAGTCGTAGAGTAGGCGGCCAATAAGTGTGGACTTTCCGTCATCTACGCTACCGGCTGTGGTAAAGCGTAAAAGGTCCATGTCCAAGTATCCTGATGTGTCTGTATTGCTCATACTGTGATTGTTGTAAAATCTATGTTGTTAGTGATGCGTGCGCCTTGGGCCTAAAAGTAGCCCTCTTTCTTCCTGTCCTCCATGGCTGTCTCTGAGCGTTTATCGTCAGAGCGAGTGCCTCGTTCAGTTTGCCTCGCTGAGGCAACCTCTTGAATAACGGCATCGATATCTGCGGCTGGTGATTCCACGGCACCTGTGCAGGTGGCATCTCCAATCGTGCGGAAACGAACCACTTTTTTCTCAACCGTCTCGCTTTCTTGAACCGTAACAAAATCCGTCACCGCCAGCAGCGAACCATTACGCTCGAACACCTCTCTTTCATGAGAGAAATAAAGGTTGGGCAAATCGATGTTCTCTTTTTTGATATACTGCCAGATATCCATTTCCGTCCAATTGGAGAGTGGGAAGACCCGGAAGTGCTCGCCATGGTGCTTGCGGCCATTAAATATATTCCAAAGCTCTGGGCGTTGGTTCTTGGGGTCCCATTGGCCAAAATCATCACGATGGGAAAAGAAGCGCTCTTTGGCTCGTGCTTTTTCCTCGTCTCGGCGACCGCCACCGAGTGCCGCGTCAAACTGATGCTCCTCGATGCCATCTAAGAGAGCCACGGTCTGAAGCCCGTTGCGGCTAGCGTTGACTCCTTTTTCCTCTGTTACACGACCATCATCGATCGACTTTTGAACACTGGCTACCACAAGGCGCGCACCAATTTTTGCCACAAACTCATCGCGGAATACCATCGTCTCAGGGAAGTTGTGTCCCGTGTCGACATGCATGAGCACAAATGGAATTTTTGACGGTGCAAATGCTTTATATGCCAAATGCGCCATCACGATGGAGTCCTTGCCTCCCGAGAAAAGCAATACTGGGTTTTCAAACTGCGCCGCAGTCTCCCGCAAAATAAAAATGGCCTCTGATTCCAAATGATCAAGATGGCTTAGTGAATAATTAGACATGGATTTTTTATGTATTTGATATTTTTGAGTGAACCGCATCCAACAAGGTTGTTACACTGTCTGCAACTTCCTGCCCTTCGGTTTCGATAATAAGATCTGGCTTGGTAGGTTCTTCGAACTGGCTGTCTTTGCCGGTGAAATTTTCAATCTCGCCTGTGGCCGCTTTGGCATAAAGGCCCTTCACGTCACGCTTTTCACAAAGATCGTAACTCGCCTTCACAAAAACTTCGTAATAATCAGACCCGATAATGTCTCGAGCTAGATCACGTAGCTCTTGTCGTGGCGTGATGACAGAAACCAGGGTAACAATGCCCTGCTGTGCGAAAATTTTTGCTACATGTGCAACACGGCGGATGTTTTCACGACGATCGTCATCGGAAAATCCCAAATGCTGATTGAGTCCAGTGCGTAAGTTATCGCCGTCCAGGATCGTTGTCATGCGCCCCTGTTGATGCAGCACTTTCTCAGCAGCATTGGCAATCGTTGACTTGCCAGAACCAGACATGCCATACAACCAAACCACCGCGCCCCTCTGGCCGAGTAGCTTTTCCTTGTCCTCACGGGCAAGCTGCCTGCTGAACTCGGGGTGAATGTTATGGATGAGGTCGCTCATTAATTGTTTACCGTGATAAAAGTTTTTGCCAGTGGCGAGGTGCTGACTTGCAGCAAAAGGATATTGGAAGCAAGAAAAATATCCTGTGTATGTTTATCAACTTACTAATGAATAGCCCTGGTTCCCCATAAGTAGTAGTCAAAAGGGCTGTAATTTTTATTTTTAGCACGCATCCGCCCGCGGTCGCTTAGTCAGTGATTGACCAAAACCATGCCCTGCAAGTAAAGTGATGTTGAATATTAGATGGGCGTTAATAAATAATCCCTTCTAGAAGCGTGACTTCAACATATTTTACAGATTTGTTCAATAAAAAATGAACAAATTTAGCAGAGCTAATGGTGTAGCTATTTAAGATATAAGCCCTTTTATAGTATAAGGCTTTGGCCCACTGCCTAAATAGAAGCGAATTTCCGATCAATCGCTTCGATGACGAGCTCCTCAAGGCGATCATTGCGCATGCGCTCAACTGCCTCTGTGGAAAAACCATTGGCGATCAGCCGACGTGCCTTTTGGGGCTGGATGCCTCTGGCGCGCAGATAAAAAATTTCTTCATCACTGATACTTGCAGAAGTGCTGCCGTGTGAGCATTTGACCTGATCGGCGTTGATTTCCAAACCGGGCATAGAATTTGCCTCGGCCGTGTCCTCCATCATCAGATTACGACATGTCTGGTAAGCGTCTGTGTAATGAGCGCCTTGATCAACAAGGATCAGGCCAGAGAAAACCGTGCGGGAAGTTCCATATAGTGTGTTTTTATAGAGCAGGTCACTGTTGGTATGCGGTGCGGCATGATGCTGGTAAGTCCGCTGATCATACTGCTGAGTTCCCGTAGGAATCGAACAAGAAAGCATGTCAGAGTGAGCGCCTTCACCTTCCATATGACTGATTGCCTCGTTGCGCGCCCACTGGGCACCGGTATTGAGGGTGAAAGCAATGGCATGAGCATCACGCCCGAGTTGGGTGGCATTCACCTGAATCATGCGGCTGCTGAGGTTAAGTTCTTGGATTGCACAGTAGCTCAACTTGGAGCCGTCACCAGCAATGAGATCGTTTACCGCGATGCAGAGACCAGCATCATCATTGTTGGCACTCGAAAACCTGTCCACTACGCTAACTTCAGCATTTTTGCCCGTGATGATTAATGTATGCGGGAAAGCTATCTTCTTAGCTCCTGAAATGACATGGTTGACCTCGATCGGTTGTTTGACACATACGCCATCTGGCACATAGACAAAGAGTCCGCTTTTCACATTCGCTTTGTGCAAAGCAGCGTATTTCACCGAGCCGAGACGCGCTTCACGCTTCATGAAATGCTCCTTCACCAGCTCTCCATGCTGCCGCAAAGCCTCTTCAAAAGGAAGACAGATCACCCCAGCAGGCAGCTCGGGAATGTTGTAAGATATCTCGCTGCTGTTCTCAGGCGTGAAGCCGTCAAAATCCAGCTGCTTTAAGTTTCCAAATCGCCAATTCTCATCCTTGCGGGATGGCATCGGTAAGGTGTCATACTCAGCTTGTGCACTTTGCTGGATTTCTTCAAACCAGGCAGGAATCGTTGCTGTAATCATTGTCGTAAAATAGTCAAAATTTCGTGTAAATAGTCGATGTCTCCGTTGCGGAAGTTAACCCACCGACCCCTCCATCTCGAGTTCGATCAAGCGTTTCAGCTCGACGCTGTATTCCATCGGGAACTCGCTCACGAGGTCGTTGATAAATCCATTGACCGCGAGGCTCATGGCAGCTGCCTCTGAAATGCCACGCTGCTGCATGTAAAAGAGCATTTCTTGGCTAACCTGGCTGACACTCGCTTCATGCTGAGTGACGTGCTGGTTACCACGCACAGTAATTGCAGGATAGGTATCCGTTTTACTGTTTGAGTTGATCATCAATGCATCACACTCGGTGTTATTCTTACAGCCTTTGAGGTGTTTAGGAATAAGCACCTGACCGCGGTATGTTGCGCGGCCCTCTCCGACTGAGATAGATTTAGAAACAACATTCGACGTGGTATTGTTGGCGGCGTGAATCATCTTTGCCCCTGTATCCTGATGCTGACCATCGTTAGCCAAGGCAATCGAGATCACTTCGCCACGAGCGCGCTCGCCCTTCATCACCACTCCAGGGTATTTCATGGTCAGGCGTGAGCCGATGTTACAGTCGATCCAGCGCACCTCAGCGTCTTCGTGGGCGAGGCCACGTTTGGTGACCAGGTTGAAGACATTGGAGCTCCAGTTTTGCACGGTGACATACTGTATCTTGGCGCCCTTCATAGCAACGAGCTCAACCACAGCAGAGTGGAGAGTAGTTGATTCAAACTTAGGGGCGGTGCAGCCTTCCATATACATCACTTCAGCGCCTTCGTCAGCAATGATGAGCGTGCGCTCAAACTGGCCGAAGTTCTCAGAGTTGATTCGGAAGTATGCCTGCAGCGGATGCTTCACCTTAAGCCCTTTGGGAATGTAGATGAATGAGCCGCCAGAGAACACAGCGCTGTTAAGCGCTGAAAATTTATTATCTCCAGTAGGGATCACCTTGCCGAACCACGGGCGGAAAATCTCCTCATGCTCTTTAAGGCCCTCGGTAGAGTTAACAAAAATCACACCGTCTTTTTCGAGTTCCTCCTTAACGCTTGAGTAAGCAGTTTCAGAATCATATTGGGCCTCAACGCCGGCAAGAAATGCCCGCTCTTGCTCAGGCACACCGAGACGTTCGAACGTTTCTAGCACCTCAGCGGGAACGTCTTCCCAATTACGCATTGGCTTCTGGCCGTCTGCGAGATAATAGCGGATTTCATCAAAGTGGATGTTGTTAAGATCTTCCGTAGCCCAGTTAGTCGGCATCGGCTTGCTGAGAAATGTCTCGTAGGCCTTGAGTCGATACGCACGCACCCAGTCAGGGTCATTCTTGACGTCACTGATGTAGTTGATCGTGTCGGTCGACAAGCCGACCCCTGCATCAAATTTATGATTCTCGGGGAAATGAAAGTCCCCCTTGGCGCGATCGACATCGATCGCATTTTGGGTTTCTTGGTCGATGGTTGCTTCTGCACTCATATTAAATATTGTTAGGCGTTTACAAGGCCCCCGTCCTTCAGAAAATCATAGCCGCTTTCTTCCAGCTCAAGTGCCAACTCCTTACCTCCAGTTTTGACGATCTGCCCATCGGCCATCACGTGCACGTAATCGGGCTCAATGTAGTCGAGTAAACGCTGGTAGTGCGTGATCATCAAGATTCCACGATCAGGGGAACGCATAGCGTTCACGCCCTTGGCCACGATTTTAAGAGCATCGATGTCCAAACCGGAATCGGTTTCGTCGAGGATACAGTATTGAGGGTCGAGCATCATCATCTGCAAGATCTCGTTGCGCTTCTTCTCACCACCGGAAAACCCTTCGTTGACGGCACGGGCGGTGAACTTACGGTTCATTTCTAGCACATCCATCTTCGAGTAAAGGTCTTTGTAGTAGGCAACCGCATCGATTTCCTCGCCCTTGGGCAAACGAGCCTGAAGGGCGGCACGAATAAAGTTGGCATTAGAAACGCCTGGGACTTCAGCGGGGTATTGAAAGGCCAGGAAGATTCCCGCACGGCTGCGCTCATCCACATCTAGATCAAGGATATCTTGGCCATCCAAGCTCACCGAACCCGAGGTAATCTCGTAGTCGTCGTGGCCGGCAATCACCTTGGAAAGTGTTGATTTACCGGATCCGTTGGGTCCCATGATGGCATGTACTTCACCTTTTGGAATTTCGAGATTTACTCCCTTGAGAATGGGTGTGTCCTCAACATTGGCGTGTAGGTCTTTGATGACTAAGCTCATAGTATTATTTGTAATGATTATTTCTAAGGATTGATTAGTTGGAAAGTTTGCCCGTCAGGGTGATTTCTATGTTGTTGACCTGCACTCCCTCAGGAAGATCCAGCAGATCGGTCAGGCTGGCGCCTTTCTTAAGTGGCACATCGATTACCGTTCCGGATTTTTCATCTTGAAAATGACCGTGTGCAGTCAAATTCGGGCAGTAACGTGAAGATTCACGCTCAAAATGCACTTGGCGTACGGCTCCATGCTGAACTAGTGCTTCCAGGCAGTTATAAACAGTCGCCAAAGAAATCCCTGGCATATTCGATTTTGCCCGCTCATAGACTTCAGAGGCGGTTGGATGATCACGGTGGCTCATCAGCACATCATAAACCTCACGGCGCTGACGCGTCATCCGCAGGCCCTTGAGCTGGGGATGGTTGGTGGGCTGTTGATCTGTAAGCTTCTTATACATCTGTATACCTCTGAATTGCTGAATTTGTTCTGAGCTCGCCGCGGGCAGGCCGCGGGCAGGCCGCATGGCAGTAGAGACGGCAAACTAGCTCCGATTTTTCAGTGAGCAAGTCTAAATTTAGAATGATTCTAATGTGCAACAGGCCTGTTTCGCCCCGCAAGCACTGGATTCACATGGTATAAGACGAAATGAGCCCCGAAATGAGCCCCAAACATTTACCACCACAAAATTGCGCAAATGAGCACCAGAACACCATAGCCGAGGCCGGCAAAGGCTGAGATACGGAAACGACTTTCCGTTTTCGTTACCCAGGTGATCAGATCCCGCAAGGTGAAGGGCATTCCAACCCAAAAAAGACCACCAAAAACCATCGCGTAGGCATAAATGGGTATCAGTAAGCGGCTACTTGGTGATTCAAGATAGGCGGCGTAAATAAGGGGTGCTGCAGCCATGAGGGCGAGTAAGCCGATGCCGCGTATCGCAAGAAACTCCTTCACCTGTGTAATCATGCCCAGCGCTGCGATAGGAATAATAATGCGCAGCAGGCTCTTCGCCTGATTAAATTCGCCCAAATCCATCTGCAGTTTACTCAGCGGTCCCAAACCGTCTGGGGCCACTAATAACCAAAACCAGAACATGCCAGCACCCATTAACCATGGAGCAATCGATCCATTTCGCGGCAGCTTGATCAAAAAATTTCTGCTCGCAGTGGGTTTCATTAACATCCAGCAATGCAAACCAATGAGCCAAGCCGCAAGGACATACCCTGCTGTGTCTAGTGAGATTGTTTCGTAGGGGTGCATAACGGTGATCTTTAGGCAGTAGAATGACTGGTGCTGGATACTATGGGCAATTGCACCCATGAAAAGGCTTATTTCTAGGACAGCACGGGGGTTCCGTAAAGTGAGAACCCGGTTGTCTCCTCAATGAGGACATCAAATATCTGGCCGGTCATGCGTTCAGCATCACCGTCAAAGATGACAATTTTGTTCTGTGCCGTTCGCCCCATAAGGCGGGCCTTGTTCGTCTTGGAAAGCCCTGTGCAAAGTATCTGCTGGCGCGTTCCGACAAATGCCTCATTTTTTTTGACCGCAAGCTCATTGACCACCGCCAATAAGATCTGATTGCGCTCTTCTTTTACACGCTCTGAAATCTGGCCCTCCATCTCAGCGGCAGGGGTATTGCGCCGCTTAGAGTAGCGAAACACAAAGGCGTTATCAAATTCAAGCTGCTTGACGGTATCCACTGTCGCTTGGAAGTCCTCCTCTGTCTCGCCCGGGAAACCAACGATAATATCGGTCGTGATCGCGAGATCAGGACGCGCCGCTTTCATATTCTGACAAATCTCTACAAACTTGGCATGTTTATAAGGACGGCGCATTTGCTTCAGGATGCGATCTGAGCCGGATTGCATGGGGAAATGAATATGGCTACACAGCTTAGGTAAGTAGGTAAAGGCATCAACAAGGTCTTTACGATAGCCGATCGGATGCGGAGAGGTGAAACGAATCCGCTCTAAACCATCAATCTCATGCACCGCTTCCAGTAGCTGGACAAAAGGCGACTTGCCATCGACTTTATCAAATTCCGTGCGGCCATACAGATTCACGATCTGACCCAATAAGGTAACTTCTTTGACCCCTTTTTCAACGAGACCTCTACACTCCTCGACAATGTCAACGATTGGGCGGCCACGCTCCTTGCCACGTGTATCTGGCACAATACAGAACGAACAACGCATGTTGCAACCCTGCATGATAGAAACAAAAGCGGTTGACTGATCCTTCTGCGTGACGTGGTCACGAATCGTATTCTGGCTGTCTTTTTCCTCCTCGGTATCACAGACGCTCTCTCCGCTCAGCGAGAGCGAGGGTTTGTCCATACGCACTTCCATGCGCTGCTTCAAAATGCCGTCCACATAGTCAAAAACCTTGTGGTACTTCTGGGTACCAACAACCACATCAAGATGCGGAATATTCTTAAAGAGCTCCTGACCACGGCTCTGTGCCATACAGCCCATGTAGCCGTAGACAACATGTGGCTTGCGCACACGGTGCCTGCCCATAATGCCCATCTTACCGAGCGCTTTCTGCTCGGCCTGATCCCTTACACTACAGGTATTCACAAGGATGGCATCTGCCTCCTTTTCATCCGGTGTAACCGTATAACCGCCTTCCACGAACATCCGAGCAACCTGCTCAGAATCGCGTTCGTTCATTTGTCATCCGTATGTCTTGATAAATACCTTGGGCACAGGAAAGCCGCCTGGAGCGGAAATTTTAGTGAAATGCTAATGCAGCAACTTACAAAATGATGGTTATCACCGTAAGCAGTGCGACGGGCGGGAAGATGTAGGCGGAACGAGCGGATAATCAAGAATCATTTCACGGCTTCAAAGCCGACTCGGATGACGAACGTAATAACCTTTGACCCCTCGGCGTTCAGGCTTCCAGCGAGGCCCCGTCGATTTCCAGGTGCCTCCGGTATCAAACCTCAGGCCAGCGATCACCATGAACACGTGGCCTTTGCGCACATAAATAGTCACCCAGTCACCATATCCCTTTTTCCCGTAGTCGAAAAAGTTTTGCGATACCAGCGGACGATCTAATTTACCGCCGGCGTGAAGCACATAAGAAACCGCTCCCGAACAGTCATAGCCTCGATCATGAAAGCTTCGATGACCCCCTCCATAGATGTAGGGCTTCCCGGTCAATGTGTTTGCCGCTTCGATCATTCGTTTAACACGGCGTGGAGCACGCGGCGGTGCAACCGCCTTGCCGCTGGGGCTAATATATGCCGTCTTACCATAGTCAAAGCGGTGTATTAGATGCCGCTCTTGTGCCCGAAGCTGGGAAGAGCAGGAGCTTAGGAATACGGAAGCTAGTAATGATACCAGTAGTGCAAGGGTGAGACCAAATGTCCTCATTTATTTATTTAACCATGCTTAACCAAATAAATCAAATGGCAAAAATAAACACCCGTTTTATCTTATGCATATTGCACTGCTCATGAGCTGACATGAGCCCCCAGCTAGCCCTTATTGCCATTTGGCTAGGAGTCTTTGAAGAACTACTTACCCCAGATGCCGATCTTTTCGCGTTTTGCTCTTTTTTCCAGCATGCGTAAACCACTGAGGTAACGCCGAGATGTCATACGACGCGGGAATTTGGCGATTTTCCCTTCCCACATTGGCTCATTCCACTCCGCGCCCATACCATGAGCCCTAGCGAGCCCAGCCTGAATTAATGCTTCGTCGAGTCTCTGGCCCTCCTCATTAATAATAATCGCGTAGTAGCGAGACTTTCCGCTGGCGCCGTCCGCTTTAATTTTCTGTGTATATACCCTGAATGGCTTTCGTAAAAATTCACGGGTAAAGCTGGACGCTTTTTCGCCCCACTTCATGACATCGTCTTGCTCTATGGCAAAGTCTTTGGCCTGCTCAGCAAGACGTGACTCAAATCGATCATCCGTTTCCGGGCAATCGACACCGTAGAGACGGAAAAGATAAACGTATCCCGTGAGCGGCTTGACCGCAAAGCTATCGCCATCACGATATTCATCCTCCATTAGTTGGCTGCGGTCATAAACAAGCCACTCTTTTTCTGATGCCAACACCGCAGGGCTAAGAATAGAGACCAACAAAAAAACGAACAGGCAAAGCGACAAACGAGCAGATAGTAAGAACATAAAAATACACTTACTCAGCGCAATGCGCCTTGTCCAATTTATTTGTGTTAGATTGTTAGGTTTATGAAAAACAGATCAATATCTAACTAAAAAATAAATCCGCACAAGATCAATAAGCTTAACGATTCCAGCGTTTTACCGGAGTGCGTGAAAGCGGTAGCTCTAACTGTTGCCACTGGGGGCGGCAGCTCTGTACATTAGGCCTGCCAACATGTCCGCTCCATACTCGCTGCGAGAGCGATCCAACATGACCTTTGAAATGGTAAACAGCCGCTTGCAATATAAGGGTGAGTTTGTTCATATGAACACCTTCACCCATTCTCTTGTCAGAGTCAAGCCCGCTTGCGTTTTTTTTCTAAAAAATCTACTCTAGCTCAAGATCCACTGCCACTTCCGGCCCCTCTCCTGATCCATCTTCTGATCCCTCCTTAGGGGCTCTGACCACACGATCGACAGCATGCTTAGTTACCATATTGCCTTTAACCGCTCGGCCCTTTAAAGCCAACTCGCCAAAGCTAAATAGGCGAGCAAGGCTACGCAAGCGAGGCACTGGCTTCAGATGCACGACCACCGCATTTGCGGCACTTTGCTCATCGCTATCGTGGACAGCAAAGTAAAGCACACGTGTGCCTTTTGTTCCTTTGGTGAGATCATATTCCTTGTCTCGGGTAACTCCACCTATTTTAAATCGCTTCGCGTAGACCGCCCCTTGGCGGCCATCTCGGTAAATCATCGAATAAATCTTTTCCTCATCCTTACGCAGCACAGCAATGTGCTGAATGCGTTTGCCGACAAAGGCCTTATCGCTGACCTTCGTGACACGCATCTTGCCTTCTCCATCGAGCGTGATGACGTCATCAATACGAGAACACTTCTCAACCGGATCATCCTTCTTCAGACCCCAGCCAGCAAAGCCGTCTTTGCGATTCACGTAAAGTGTTTCAGTGGCAGCCACAACCTGCATCCGGTCAACGACACTAAATTGAGCAATTTTTGTCCGGCGTTCGCGGCCTTTACCATATTTTTTAATCAGGTTTTTAAAATAGGCCACTGCATAGCGGGTAAGGTTGGCGAGGTTTTTCTCCACCTCCACGATCTCCTCCTCTAGCTTATTGATAATCTCATCCGCCTTGAAAGCATCGTATTTCGAGATCCTCTTGATTTTTATTTCCGTTAGGCGAACAATATCTTCTTCTGTTACCTTGCGCTTGAGCAGCTTCTTGAAGGGCTTCAAGCCCTGATCAATCGCCTCAATAACGGCTTCCCAGGTTTCACATTCTTCGATGTCGCGGTAGATTCGATTCTCAATGAAGATTTTCTCAAGAGAGGAGAAGTGCCACTTTTCCTGAAGCTCGCCAAGTCGAATCTCGAGCTCCAATTTGAGCAGATCTTTCGTTTGCGCAGCACTGTGCTTGAGGATCTCGCTCACACCCATGAAACGAGGTTTGCCCTTATAAATGACACAGGCATTCGGTGAAATGGAGACTTCACAATCTGTGAAGGCATAGAGCGAATCTCTCGTCATTTCTGGGTCTGCGCCAGCAGGAAGGTGGATGAGAATTTCCGCCTCAGCCGCGGTGTTATCGATTACCTTGGAAATTTTGATTTTTCCTTTTTCGTTAGCCGCAACAATATTGTCCATCAGGCTACCTGTGGTGACTCCATAGGGAACCTCGGTAATGCGTAAAATGCGTTTCTTTTCAATTTCAACCTTTGCGCGGACACGCAACTTGCCGCCTCGCAGGCCATCATTGTAGTTGCTCGCATCCATGATGCCTCCGGTGGCAAAATCAGGAAGCAGTTCAAAAGGTTTTTTGCGCAGCGCTTCGATGCATGCCTCAAGCAACTCGATGAAGTTGTGCGGCAGCATTTTACAGGCAAGGCCCACCGCAATGCCTTCAACCCCCTGGGCTAAAAGAAGTGGAAACTTGAGGGGTAAGGTGACAGGCTCTTTGTTGCGGCCATCATAACTACTCGTCCACTCGGTGGTTTTTGGATTGAATGCCACCTCGAGGGCAAAGGGCGTTAACCGAGCCTCAATATATCTCGGCGCGGCGGCTTTATCGCCTGTCAACACGTTGCCCCAGTTACCTTGGGTATCAATGAGCAGCTCTTTTTGGCCAAGCTGCACCATCGCGTCCCCAATAGATGTATCCCCGTGAGGGTGGTACTTCATCGTATTGCCGACCACATTGGCCACCTTGTTATAGCGACCGTCCTCAAGCTCTTTCATCGAGTGCAGAATCCGGCGCTGCACCGGCTTCAAACCATCACCAAGGTGAGGCACTGCACGCTCCATGATTACGTAACTTGCGTAATCAAGAAAGTAGTCAGCATACATGCCACCAAGGTTCTGGTGCTCATGTATAGCGTCATCGGTGTTATCACCGCTTGTAAAATCTAGTTCATCCATGGGGAGGAGTTTCGTCGGAAAAGGCGCTGTAGCGGGGCTAGAGGTTTACTTAATCATTCTTAATCATCCATGCAAGGCCAGAATTTCACAAACCCGCTAGAATGACCGGCATGCAAATTTTAGTCGCTATTCTAAGATTCCCACGATCATACTGACGAAGTAATGAGTGACGCCCTGTCTCAGATCCGTTTCGATAACACCTATGCTGAGCTGCCGGAGCGTTTTTATGTCAAACAGGACCCTGCCCGCGTCCCGGCCCCCAAACTGATCGGGATAAACTCCAAACTTGCGGAGGAGCTTTCGATTGACCCTCATTGGCTGGAATCGCCTGAGGGTGTTGCCATGCTCGCCGGCAATTTTATCCCCGATGGTGCCGAGCCTCTGGCCCAGGCCTACGCCGGCCACCAGTTCGGTGGCTTTGTGCCGCAGCTAGGAGACGGCCGCGCCATCCTATTAGGCGAGGTCAACGACAAGTCGAATACCCGGCGTGACATCCAGCTCAAGGGATCGGGAAGAACCCCTTTTTCCAGAGGCGGCGACGGCAAGGCGGCGCTTGGCCCCGTGATCCGTGAATACATCGTCAGTGAGGCCATGGCGGCACTAGGTGTGCCCACAACGCGAGCGCTCGGTGCCGTCACTACGGGTGAGTCCGTGCTGCGCCAAGAAGGCTCCCTGCCCGGGGCCGTATTTACGCGGGTGGCATCAAGCCATATTCGGGTGGGCACATTCCAATACTTCGCGGCCCAAAAAGACACCGATTCCGTCCGGATTTTAGCCGACTACGCCATCGCGCGGCACTACCCCAGTTGCCTGGCCACGGCAGACCCCGCGGCACCTTACAAAGCATTTTTAAAATGTGTCGTCACTGCGCAGGCGGAGCTCATCGCCCAATGGATGTCATTCGGGTTTATCCATGGGGTGATGAATACCGACAATACAGCCATTTCCGGCGAAACCATCGACTACGGCCCGTGCGCTTTCATCGACGCCTTCCATCCGCAGTGTGTCTTCAGCTCGATCGATCGACAGGCACGCTACTCTTGGGAAAACCAACCCAACATGGCACTCTGGAACTTGAGTCGCCTTGCGGAAACCTTGCTGCCTCTGCTGGACGAAAATGAAAAGAAATCCCTCGCCATTGCAGAAAAAACCCTCGCTGGATTTTCCGAGTGTTTCAGCCAGCAATACATGCGCCGCTTCCGCAACAAATTCGGGCTCACCCAGAACCAGACCGAGCACGATGAACTCATCCAGGACGGCCTCTCACTCATTGCTAACCAGCAGGTCGACTTCACCCTCTTCTTCCGGCAGCTGACATGCGCTGCGAGTGGCAATTCCTCCGTGGCATTATCCTCCCTGTTTGCCGATCAGGATACCTTCCTGCAGTGGTTTGCCCGGTGGCAGAATGCGGTGGATTCTGCCCCACAAGCAGCGACCATACTTACGACGATGCAAAGAGCCAACCCCATCCTGATTCCACGCAACCACCGGGTCGAACAAGCAATTCAAAGCGCCTACGCGGGCGACTATTCCCCGTTTCACCGACTCACCAAGGCTCTGCAAAACCCCTACGCGGAGCAAGCGGAATACGCTGATCTAGAAGCTCCTCCAAGGCCTGAGGAAATCGTCGCCGAGACGTTTTGCGGAACGTAATGGCGCCGATCATATAAGTCTCACCTGGGCACGGGGAATGAGATGCCTGTAAATAGAGGATTGATTCTTCACTCTTTCTCCTTAAAAAAAACCCATGCGTATTCTTACCGGCATTCAGCCCAGCGGCAAACTTCACATTGGCAACTACTTTGGCGCCATGCTGCCAGCCGTTCAACTGCAAGACAAGGGCGAGGCGTTTTACTTCATCGCTGACTATCATGCGATGACCAGCATGAGTGATGCAGACACGCTGCGCAGCAACATCCAGGACCTTGCCATCGACTTGCTTGCTTGCGGGCTCGACCCAGCCAAGGCAACCATTTTCCGCCAGTCCGATGTGCCCGAAGTCAACGAACTGGCGTGGATTCTCTCTACAGTGTGCCCGATGGGGCTGCTTGAGCGAGCCCACTCCTACAAGGACAAGGTCGCTAAAGGTCTGAGCCCCAACCACGCCCTCTTTGCCTACCCCACTCTGATGGCCGCCGATATCCTGCTTTACGACGCCGAGTTAGTTCCCGTTGGAAAAGATCAGAAACAGCACCTTGAAATGACCCGTGATCTCGCCGGCAAGATCAACGATCGCTTTGGCGAAGAGACACTCACCATCCCAGAGGCTCAAATCGCAGATCACACCGCTGTCGTGCCAGGACTCGACGGACAAAAAATGTCCAAAAGCTACAACAACACCATTCCTCTAGCTGGTGGTAAAAAAGCCATCCGCAAATCGATCATGCGCATCGTCACGGACTCCACCCCCGTCGAGGATCCCAAAGCCACGGATGGCTCCACCGTTATAGCTCTCTACAAACTCTTTGCCGACGATGAGGCCATGCAGCAAATGATCACTGACCACCAAGCCGGCGGATTTGGCTATGGTGACTTCAAACAACGTGTCTTTGATGCCTACTGGGAATACTTCAGCCAGGTGAGAGAAAAACGTGAGTCGCTCGAACACAACCTCGATTACGTCAATGAGGTCATTGCCCAAGGTGCCCAGAAAGCACGGGCAGAGTCTAGCAAAGTGCTCGACCGCGTTCGCAAGGCTGTTGGTTTACGCTAAGCACGCCTGAGAGCTTCCAGCTTAGTGCATACCCTTTGCTCATCGAGTAATCGGCCTTCACGGCCAAACTCTACCCCTTCTTTTTGCAGCAGGCATCGCTTTTGCTCGAGTTTCGCCCCTTGCGTTTCGCCGACATAACCACCGATGCTTAAATCTGTACAAATCACTCGGTGACATGGAACCTGAGGCGCAAACGGATTCCTTTTCAGTGCCTGCCCTACTGCCTGGGCAGAGCCACAACCTAGAGCCTCGGCCAGCATCGCATAAGTCACGACCTCGCCGACAGGAATGCACTGAACCAGCTCATAAACCCGCTGCTCAAACTCCGTGGGAACGCGTGACATGACTAGCGCAGCTTCACTCTTTTGCGAAATGCCGATGCGCGTTCTACGCTGTGGGAAAGCATGGCTCCGGTATCAGGATTGATGATGTAGCTTGCAACCCAAGCATCAGAACCATCTCCCACCGTGACATAAATACAGAGATTTTCTCCCTTCAAATAAAGCCCAAGCCTAGCGGTATCATTCATCCACTGAGAACACAAATAACGCGTTTGCGCCATCGGCACCATCAGCCCTCTTCCATCCATAGAAATGAGCAATGACTCTACCACATACGTCGGTGGTGGCGAGCCCATGTCGCCATACCATGTCGCCTGCAGAGCATCTCTACGACCATTGAAAGCGCGCCATTGCAACACCGCAACCACCTCCCTGTCAGCCACCTTGGCCTTCATCAGCTCGCGCATTTCATTGGTCGCGTTCAGCACCTCTGGAACTTTACTCCAAGCCGCTGCTTCATCTCGGTCACGGCCTAGATCACCAGATGTGCCACCAGATGATCTCACCCCTCCGCTTGGGGCACACGCTGCTATCAATAGGCAGAATAATAGGCAGAATCCTAGCACTGTCGTTGTCACTTTTTCTTTGATTATCATTTTTTATTGTTTGTTAGGTCGAGGGTTTTTTGCTGTCGGATTGTGTTTAGGTTACAATATCAATCTATAATGTCTCAATGATCAAATCATTGTTTAGCCTAAAGATATTTCTTTTGCCATCAGGCTCGGTTATTTCCTAGTTTCCATCATCGCCTGTCGTATGCACTCTCGCACTGATGAAACTCTCCCGCTTCCTCTACCACCATACGAGCCATGGTAAAAATGACGTGCGCCGTATCCTCGCTGCGGGCAGAGTCACCGTGGATGGTAAAGTGGAGAGAGACAGCCAAAGTGACATTGGCGACTTCACTCAGGTGACTCTCGATGATCGGGTCTTGCGTGATACGTCCGCCGTCTACTTGATGCTCAACAAACCAGCAGGGTATCTCAGTGCGACCGTCGATGACGAGCACTCTACCGTCATGGAGCTCATTGATGCACCTGAAACACTGCATATCGCAGGTCGACTTGACCGCGCCAGCACGGGGCTACTCATTCTCACCAACGACGGTAAGTGGTCACGCCGGCTTACCGAACCCAAGGAGGGTGTTCCCAAGGTTTACGAGGTCACCACCGCTGAGCCTATCACTAAAGAAACGGCCATGCGTTTTCAGCAAGGTATCTATTTTGCTTATGAGGACCTGACGACCCAGCCTGCCGAATTACAGATCCTATCCGCCCAGCGTGCCCAAATCACTATTTATGAAGGCCGCTACCACCAAATTAAACGCATGTTCCACGCGGTGGATAATCGCATCACCTCCCTGCACCGACTCAGCATGGGCGCTATCCAACTCGATGAAAGCCTCACGCCTGGACAATCACGGAATTTAACGCAGCAGGAAATTGAGAGTGTTTCTCTCTGAAGCAGCAGCTCCGCTGTGAGCTCATCACAGCAGCAAACCACAGCAACACACGACAAGCTGCTTACTTGGCCTTTTTATAAAGTGCCGCTTCCTCTCGCGAGTAAATCTCGGCAACTCTCAAGCTGCGACGAGCCATCTCACGGGCATCTTTATCCGCGATCAAAGCAAGGCCCTCTTCGCCCACTTCACCTAGAAAAATTTTCCACGCACGCTTGGCGACTTTTTTATCATCGAGTTTTACCTTGGGTTCATCGGCTTGTGACTTGCCCTGGCGTCCACGTCCGCGGCCACGTTCGCGCTCACGCTCACGGCCGGTAGGCTGAGAGGGCTTACTGTTTGTTGATGGCTTGTCTTCTTTGCGCTTATCTTTCTTAGCCTCGGAATTGCCTTCTTTTTTAGCGGCGGTTTTTTTTGCCCCACGCACATTACGTTTAATGGGCGGGCGCTGCTCCGAGTTGGCTTCACTTGCCTCAGCTGGCTTACTGTCGGCAAGCTCGGTTTTTTGCTTTGAGCTTTTGTTTGCTTCTTTGGCAGATTGAGCGGCAGATTGGTCGGCGGGTTTGGGGCTCGGCTGCTCGTTGGCGGCTTTCTGCGGGAGAGATTCTTCTGACATAAAATTAGATTGGGTAGAGAACTGTCCTAAGGGCACGACTACACGATGTAAAGATCAATGCATGCTAAGGGCATGAAGTTAAAGGCACTGGCACGTTGCTCTGCCGCGGTGGACATCAGTTAAAATCGATGCCTACTGGAACTTACCAGTTTTTGATGTCGTCTGCTGTATCGTCGGCGGCGTCTCCGCCCTTAGACCATAGATCAAAGTCGCTGGGTGGGTTCATCAAACCAGGGTGTGCGTAGCCTAACTCATTTTCCCATGCATCGATGATCCTCCCCGCTTCGACATTTTTTTGTTTGCCCCGAAAATCAGGGTTTAGGGTGGAGAGATAAACGTTACTGCCATCACCATAAAGGGCTGTAAAAACTGCCGCTGTGTTTGCCCCGCTAGGATAGGCTCCATTATCACTCTTATAATCCTCCAGCGCCCGCTCAATGCTCGCGATGAGTATCTCCGTTCTGGAATATTTCATCTTGTCATCATAATAGCCCATGCCTCCAATCGTCAGGCTTGCCAGCACGGCAATGATCGCGATCACTGTGATTATCTCCAAAAGTGTGAAAGCGGGTTTCATCACATTCCGATGCTGTTGCTGAGTGTTAGACTGTGTTTTAATCATGACTGATTGATATTAAGTTGCTTACTAGTATAACCCAGTTCGTTTGTGCTCACAAACACAGTTTCGGTTTATTTGTGAACGACCCTTTGGCCCTTTGACTCTAATAATGACCGCTAAGCTTAACCAAAGCTCTGCATCATCTTGATTAGAGGAAGGAAAATAGCCATCACGATTGAGCCAACAATGACCGCCAGAAACACAATCATGATTGGTTCAATCACGGCCGTCAACGCTGACACAGCATTATCGACTTCATCATCATAGACATTGGCAATTTTAAGCATCATCTCTGGCAGCTGACCGGTCTCTTCACCGACATCGACCATGCTGATCACCATTCCCGGAAAGATACCACATGCTTGGAGAGGGGTGACCATAGCCTCCCCTTCTTTAACGCCATCATGCACACCTTCAATAGCTTTTGACACCACCACATTGCCAGCTGTGTCCCTGGTAATGGTTAATGCTTGCAAGATAGGCACACCGGAAGTGACCAGTGTTCCCATCGTTCTCGTAAAACGCGAGATCGCACTCTTGCTCTGTAAGTCACCAATAATAGGTAGTTTCAACATCATCGTATCGACAATAAAACGACCCTTTTTGGTTGATGCCCACGCCTTGAAAATCATAAAGAAAATTCCAAGTATGATAAACAACCAGACAGCATTCGGCAATATAAAGGGCCTATCCAACATATTCTCAGAAGCACCAAAAACGATTTCGGAGATGAGGGGCAACTCTCCAACATCCGCCATCATTTCTTTGAATTTGGGCACGACCACCAGCAACAAGAAAATCAGAATGCCGACCGCAATGAACAGAACAATACAAGGGTAAACCATGGCGGTGGTGAGCTTGCTCTTTAGCTTGGCCGCTTTCTCTGCGTATTCAGCAAGGCGAACGAGCACGACTTCCAAAACACCACCAAGCTCACCCGCTTTGATCATGTTAACAAACAGCTTGTTAAAAATCTTGGGGTGTTGGGCGAGACTTTCCGAAAATGTGGCACCAGATTGCACCGACTCAGATAGTGAGTTAATCGTGGCACGCATGACCGGATCCTCCTCCTGTTTTTCGAGTGTGTTGAGACCACGCAGTAGCGGCAGACCTGCTTCGATGAGGGTGGCAAGCTGACGAGTAAAAATCGACAGCACTTCGGCCTTAACCTTACCGCCTGCTTTCTTTTTGACCTTCTTCTTGCCCCGGGTTTTACCTTTAGCCCCCTCTCCTAGCGTTCCTTTGCCTTCTTGAACAACCTGAGTTGGGTAGAGCCCCTGAGATCTAAGCTGCTGAATAGCATCTGATTCACTTGTTGCCTGAACACTACCGGTTGTTTGTTCGCCTTTAGCATCGAGCGCTAGATATAGAAAGTTAGCCATAGTTTGTTGTTCTTAAATAAATACTTCGACTACTGTGCTAAATACGAGAGCATTTGGAAATACAAAATTTCAATCAGTTTCTGATCATGGCCGAGACTCCCTGAAACATAGGATTTATAGCCCTCACGGCTTCTCTGCCTATTCTGCCCCGTGGGTGCCTTAGCACACTCAGGCATAGTTAGGTATACTTAAGCACTTCTTCGATGGTTGTGTTGCCGTCATAAATATTACGCAAACCATCCTCACGCAGGGTGTTCATTCCCAGCTCGATCGCTTTTTGCTTAATGACAACCGTAGGGGCACGGTCGGTGACGAGTTCCCGAATCGGATCTGTCATATCCAGCAGCTCAAAAAGACCGCGGCGACCCTTGTAACCGGTTTGATCACATACGTCGCATCCGCGCCCGGTGTAGAATTCTTTATCCCCTAACTCGTGAGAGGATACGCCAAGCTGGTTGAGTAGAGCTTCATTCGGTTCATAGGATGCACGGCAATCCTTACAAATAGTTCGCAAAAGCCGCTGGGCAAGAATACCCTCCAATGAGGCTGCCACCAAGAATGGCTCTGTTCCCATGTCAATGAGTCGAGTCACCGCACCCGGCGCATCATTGGTGTGCAAAGTGCTCAGCACGAGGTGGCCTGTTAGGGAAGCTTGTATCGCGATTTGGGCGGTGTCTAAATCACGAATCTCTCCTACCAAAATACGGTCCGGATCTTGTCGAAGGAAGGCTCGTAGGATTCTCGAAAAGGTCAGCCCAATTGACTCATAAACAGGAACTTGAACAATGCCGTCTACATCGTATTCCACAGGATCCTCTGCCGTAAGAAGCTTGGAATCCACCGTGTTAATCTCTTTCAGGGCCGCGTAAAGGGTTGTCGTTTTACCAGCTCCCGTAGGGCCAGTGCAGATAAAAATTCCATTGGGCTTGCGCACGGTCTTATTGATGTATTCAAAAATGGCCGGTGGCAACCCAAGCTTATCTAGACTCAAGTTGATGTTACTCCGATCAAGCACTCGAAGCACAATACTTTCACCGTGTTGCGTAGGCAGTGATGAGACTCGCATGTCGACCTGCTTCTCGCCAATGTGCTTAACGATACGGCCATCTTGCGGGATGCGCTTTTCAGCAATGTTCATATTCGACATCACCTTGAGACGGGAAATGATCGGCAGGGCAAGATGCGGTGGCGGTGGTGCCATCTCATAAAGCGCGCCGTCTACACGATAGCGTATTTTAAAATCCTGTTCAAAGGGTTCAAAATGAATGTCGGATGAGCCCTCGTTAATCGCCTGATAAAGTACTAAGTCAACGTAACGGATAATGGGCGCAGAGTTTGCCTCGACTTCCGCATTCTGGCCGGTGTTATCGCCTGCTGCGTCTGCTCCTTCCTTTAGCTGGCTGAGAATTTCATCCAGAGCTTGTCCCTCTCCTCCGTATGCCTCATTGATTTTTTTCTCAACAATGTGACTGGGGGCAACGGCAAGAATGATCTCTTTACCAAGCGCAAAGCGCAAATCCTCAAGCACTTGTGGATTAAGTGGATCTACCAAGCAAACCGTAAGCCCTTCACTATCATAGTTCACTGGTAGCGCCCCGTGCAAACGGGCCATGCCTCCCGGAACAATTGCCAGTAATTCAGGTGGCGGGTTAAAGTGAAGCAGGTCTTTAATGATCCCCACCCCAAGTTCATTGGCCACGATCGGCCAGATATCCTCCTGGTCCTGGATAACCTCATAGTCGGTTAAAATCTCCGCGACTTCCTTGCCGCTATTTTCGACCTCCATGAGGATATCATCAGCAAGATACTGATCCACTAAGCCGCGGCTCATAAAGATGTCGATAAGTTGTGAGTTGTCCATGGAAGCTGGTTAATGTTGCGTGGCTTATCCTGAGGATAGGTGGCGCTTTGGTCGTAGCGGGTATGCTTGGCGGCGTGTTCTTAGCGGGATGTGCTTGGCTGATTTTTATGATCAATCGTCATCTGACATTGTCACGCGGAGAATTTCATCTGGAGAGGTGATGCCTGCCAGCACCTTGCGAATGCCATCTTCTCGGAGCGTGCGCATGCCTAGCTCGCGAGCTCTTCGGCGTAGTTGCGGTGATGTAAGATCGTCATTAATGAGGTGGCGAACCTCGTCGTCTATTTTAAACGTTTCAAAGATTCCTAGCCGGCCTCGATAGCCTATGTTACGGCACATTTCGCAACCCTTGGGTCCCATAATGTTACTCTCAGCAACCTGACGAAGGTCGAGGTTTAAGGTCCGCATCTCACGCTCGTTGAGTGTCGCTGGCAGTTTACAGTTCGGACACAGCTTACGTACCAATCGTTGAGCAATAATGGCTCTCACCGCTGACGCGATGAGAAATCGTTTAATACCAATATCAACAAGTCGCGCCACAGCGCCTGGCGCATCATTGGTGTGCAATGTAGAAAATACGAGGTGTCCGGTCAGTGCCGCCTGAATGGCAATACCCGCCGTTTCCTTATCACGAATCTCTCCCAGCATGATGACATTGGGGGCCTGACGCATCATCGCACGAAGGGCCGCGGCAAAAGTCATGCCTATATCTGTTTTCACCATCACCTGATTAATACCAGGGAGCTCGTATTCTACCGGGTCCTCAACCGTGATGATTTTACGGTCAGGCTTATTGATAGTGTTCAAGCAACCGTAGAGCGTGGTGGTCTTGCCCGAACCGGTCGGTCCAGTTACCAGAATAATTCCATCCGGCATGCGGATAAGCTCGTTGATTTCTTCCTGATCGTCAGAGAAAAAGCCGAGTTCTGGCAGGCCCAGCATAAGTGCGCTCTTGTCTAAAATACGCATGACAATGCTCTCACCATGATTACTCGGCACAGAAGATACTCGCAGATCCACTTCCTTGCCGGCAACTCGTATCTGAATACGCCCATCTTGCGGTAAGCGCTTTTCTGCGATGCTCATCGTGCCGCTCATCACCTTGATCCGCGCCACAATGGCAGGATGAAGCTTTTTGGGGTGATTATCCACCTCAATAAGCTTACCATCAACACGATAACGTATCCGCAATGTTGTCTCCATCGGCTCAAGGTGAATGTCACTTGCGGTGAGCTTAAACGCCTCAAGTAACATAGTGGACACCATTCTAATAATCGGAGCATCATCATCGGAGGCCTCCTCCGCACCCTCTTCCGTAACGACGGTAAATTCCGACTCCGTCTCTTCCTCCAAGACTTCGCCGCCATAGTTCTGCCTGATGGTAAGATCTATCGCTGAAGCTGTTGCACAAACGGGATTGATTTCGCGTTTGATGATATGAGGCAGGCCATCGAGCACCTCGAAATCGAGGGGGTCCGCAACCGCCACTGTCAAAGTAGCTCCATCATCAAATACTGGAATAGCTCGGAATCGTTTGGCAATATCATCGGGGATCTGTTCAAATACATCTGGAGCAATGGGTGTATGCTCCAAATCAATAAAAGGCATACTAGCACTTTGGGCTGAAACTCGAGCTACCTGCTCCTCGGTGAGACGCTTACTGGTGATCAAGCGCTCAACCACACTCTCCCTCTCGTCTAATTTACTTCGGACGCCCTCGATTTCTTCAGCGGTTACCAATCCCGCTTCCGTAATTAGTTCGAGTAGATAGTCTTCGTTGGAGTACACAATACAATCTTGGTGTTTATGATCAGTAAGGGGTAGCAGCAGTAAGGGAGGACACGACAAACTACACGAGAAGGTAAGTTTAGACACTGGCCAAATTGCCCCCACCCGTCAAGCCACCATCTATTATTTCTCAGTGATGAACAGCCGATAAAATTCACGCTGATTACATTGGTCATTAATCGTTTTTCGCTATTCAATAACTCATCATCAAATGACACCTCTTACCTACTTCACCCTGGTACTTGCGCTCGGCATAGCGGCACAATGGCTTGCCTGGAAGTGCAAGCTACCGTCCATTCTTGTGTTATTGGCCTTTGGCTTTGGCTTAGGCCAATTTGCTGGGGCGACCATTGATGACTACTTGGTGGGTGACAGCGTCTTACTCTCAGCTGTCGGGCTCTGTGTTGCCATCATCCTCTTTGAAGGTGGCCTGACGCTGAAATTTTCAGATCTCAAGGAAAGTGGCACCCCGGTAATCAGGCTGTGTGTTCTAGGGGTCGCCATTAGTTTTTTCCTTAGTTATGCAGGGATGAAGTATGTACTGGGTTTCGACTGGCGAGTCGCGGCTCTCCTAGGTGCCATTCTGGTGGTCACAGGACCTACCGTAATTGCACCACTACTCCGGCATATCAAGCCGTCACGAAAAATAGGCAATGTGGTTAAATGGGAGGGCATTGTCATCGATCCTATAGGCGCGATGCTCGCCGTGCTTGTCTATCAAGTGGCCATTGCTGGCAATCTTGATGCGGCTCGAGAGGAAATCCTACGTGCAATTGGCCTGACCTTGCTCGTTGGCGTTGTACTCGCGCTTGTATTGGCAAAGATAATCGAGCTGCTGCTCAAATTTCACCTTATCCCAGACTACCTGCATTCCGTTTTTCTGCTGGCAGTCACTGCGACCGCATTTGCTGTGTCCAATGCCATTCAAGCTGAGTCTGGCTTGCTCACCTGCACCGTTCTTGGCATCGCGCTGGCAAATCAGAAATCGGTATCTGTAAAACACATCTTGGAATTTAAGGAAAACCTCCGGGTGCTCATTATCTCTGTGCTTTTTATCGTGCTCTCAGGGCGGGTGGCTCTCAGCGCACTGAACGAGGCACTGCTGCCCGGTCTCGGCCTTCTGGCGATGCTGATCTTTGTCGTTCGCCCGCTTAGCGTTTTCGGCGCAAATCTATTTTCCAAACAGGTTACTTTTAAAGAACAAGTCTTTCTCTCAGCAATGGCACCGAGAGGAATCGTGGCCGCCGCGGTTACGGCCGTCTTTGCACTAGAATTCGATCACGCAGTGCAACAAGGCCGAATGAGCCAAGAGATCGGGCTGGCCAGCCACCAGATGGTGCCTCTCGTATTCATTGTCATTGTTGGCACCGTGGCTTTTTACGGACTCCTCTCCGGACCGCTCGCGCGGCGCCTGGGCCTTGCCTCGGAGAACCCGCGCGGCGTCCTGTTCGCAGGCGCCGGACAATGGGCCAGGCTAGTTGCCAAGGCCCTGAAGGATGACGGTCACCACGTTCTGCTTTTAGACACCAATTACAACAACGTTGCGCGTGCCAAACTTGATGGCCTCTCCGCGGTTCGTGCTAATATTCTTTCCGAGTATGTCGAAGACGAGCTCGAGCTTACAGGGCTTGGCCAGCTTGTTACAACGACACCCAATGACGAGGTGAACTCACTTGCCGCCCATCACTTCATCCATGTATTCGGCAGTGAAAATGTCTGGCAGGTAGCGCCTATCGACGATGATGATCACCACCAGACAGCGGTCGCCTCACACATGCGTGGACGTATTTGTTTTCCCACAAGACCTCAATTTAATAGGTTGGAACGCTTCGCTGCTGAGGGCGCTGTCATTAAAAAAACCACCATCACCGAGCAATTTACCTTTGAGCATTTTCAGAAGATTTATGGAGAGGAACACATCCTTCTCTTCCGCGTCACCGAGGATAAAGGCCTAGAAGTAGCTTATGATAAGATGCGGACGCCATCACCCGGGACAACGCTGTATGCGATGATCAGACCACAAGATGCCTAACAAAAAACCCAACGGATCTGCCTCCCTAGCGCATACGTTAACATTACCACGCAACCCTTATGTATGATCAACTAGAAGCCAAACTGCATGACTTATTCTGGGCGGCTGAGGGCCAAAGTGAAGAGCTCGCGCTGATCGAAGACTTTCTACAGCAGTATCCCGGAACAGCACTAGAGCTAGGTTCTGGCTCAGGAAGGCTATTAACGCCTTTATTAGAAAAAGGCTACCTCATCGAAGGCTTAGATAACTCGCACGATATGTTGCAACTATGCCGAGAAAAAACTGCGGCATTCGAGCCTGTTTTACATCAGGCCAGCATTGAAAATTTTCAAACAGGTTCAACCTACGGCGCAATCACTATCCCTGCCTTTACCCTTCAGCTCATTGAGCCAGAACAAATATCGAGCGTGCTCAACAACATCTACCAGCACCTACACCCGGGAGGCGGTCTCTACCTGAGTATCTTTATTCCTTGGGCAGAAATCACTGGAGAACTCGAAGAGGGGGCTTGGTATTTAGATCAAGAAGCGACAACCCCAGAGGGTAATAACGCGCGCTGCTATACAAGCTTTGAGATTAGGCGCATTTCACAGATCCTCTCTAGAGAGCACCGCTACGAAATAGTAGATGATAAAAATAAAGTGTTAGATAAAAGCACCAGCGCCCAAAAACTGACATGGTATTGGCAACGCGAAATGGCGCTTCTTCTTACGCATGCCGGCTTCACCACCCAACAAGTCATCGGTGACTTCACACCGGATCTGCCTTGTGATGATAACTGCCAAGTGCTGACCATCATCGCCAGTCGCAAGCCCGAAGACTCAGACGTCTTCGATATCTTGGACAGCCCAGAAGGGCTGCGCAACCCAAGTTGATATCGATGATTATTGAGAATCAGTCTCATAGGTTTTTCTGTTTCTTGTTGCGTCAAAGTTGGCTACATTAAACCTGTGCCATTATGAGTAATCACAATGAAAATTCCTGGCCCCTTTTGCTTGGTAGTGCAATTCTCTGCGGACTTGCCACCGTAGCTGGTATTATCACCCAGCGTTTTCCTGACAGCGAAAACATAGCGCTTGGTATCTATCTCATCGCCTACATGACCGGCGGCTGGGACGCGGCTCTGGACACCCTTGAAAAGCTCCGCAAACTACGTCTCGATATTCACTTCTTGATGATTGCCGTCGCCCTCGGCGCTGCTTTTATCGGCGCATGGTGGGAGGGCGCTGCCTTGCTGTTTTTATTCTCCCTCAGCGGAGCTCTTGAGGCGATGGCCATGGCTAGAACCGAGCGGGAGATCCGCTCACTGTTCAACGATGCTCCCAAACAAGCTCTACTCATCGAGCCTGATGATACAACTCAAGAGGTAGCGGTCACCAACTTGCGAGTCGGTGACAACATTCGCATCCTCCCAGGCGAGCAATTTCCGACTGACAGCACGGTAATTGCCGGCGAGAGTTCCGCAGATGAGTCCTCACTAACAGGAGAAGCCAACCCCGTTAAAAAAGTCAGTGGTGATCAAGTATTCGGCGGCACGATCAACACCTGGGGCAAGCTTGATGCCGAAGTTCAGAAAGTTGCCGGAGACAGCGCTCACGCACGCATCATCTCCCTGATCAAGGAAGCCCAACAATCAAAAGCTCCCTCCCAGCGCTTCACCGATCGTTTCGGCACAGCCTACACCATCGGCATCCTGCTGCTCTCTCTTGCGATGTTTCTCGTCTGGCATTATGGCATGAACCTGCCTGCTTTTATTTCCGAAGGGGGTCAAAAATCAGCGTTCTATCGAGCTATGACACTCCTAGTCGTCTGCTCCCCATGTGCACTGGTGATTTCTATTCCCAGTGCGATTCTCGCCGGTATTGCCAGCGGTGCCCGCCGCGGCATTCTGTTCCGTGGCGGTATCGCCGTAGAAGGCCTCGCAAAAATCACGCGCCTTGCCATGGATAAAACCGGCACACTGACCAAAGGCGAACTTGAGCTCGTCGATATCGAAACAGACCTGCCAGACTCCGATCAAAGCCTGCTCGATCTGGCAGCATCATTGTCGCTGAATTCAACTCACCCCCTTTCGCGGGCTATTCAAACCGAGCACCAGAAGCGCGGTGGCAAAAAGCTAAAGGTCTCAGACTTTCTATCTATTGCCGGTAAGGGTTTGCAGGGAACCGTGGCTGGTAAAAAAGTCACCCTCGGCCGACGCGAATTGGTCTTGGAAGTTGCCCCATCCCACTCCTGGCTCAACAAGCTACCACTTCCTAAAGCCGGACTAACAGAAGTAATCGTACACAGCGAGGCGTTCTCTGGCCGGCTGCTGCTGCGTGATACACCACGAGCTGAAGCCAACGCCCTCATTCAGCAACTCAACGCTCATGGGGTAAAGACGTCGATGCTCACAGGGGACCGAGCCGCATCCGCACAAATCATCGCCAATGAAGTAGGACTCACAGACTACAAACACAGCCTGCACCCTGAAGACAAGGTTGCGATCATTCAGGAGTGGCGTGAGCAGGGCGACATCGTCGCCATGGCCGGAGACGGCGTCAATGATGCCCCCAGTCTGGCCGCGGCAGATGTGTCCATTGGCATGGGTCTGCGCGGCAGCGATGCCGTTTTAGAGCAAGCCGACGTGGTGCTGACCTATGACAAGCTCGAAAGCCTGCTCGACGCTTACCACCTGAGTCGCCGCTGCCATGCCATCATCCGCCAAAACCTCGCCATCTCTCTTGGTGTAGTGATGCTACTCGGCCTCGCGGCCATGGGCAGCTGGATCCCTCTTACTATTGGGGTTATCGGCCATGAAGGATCCACCATTATCGTGGTGATGAACAGTATGCGTATACTCTTCTTTTCTCCGCAGGAAGCCAAATGACGCCAAATAAAGCTAGCTTGCCTATTATGGGCAGAGCATCGCTAAAATATCCTCACGCTTTTTACCCTGGTCACGCAGTGTTGCTAGGCTCACAGCATCGTCCCGTTTCGCTAGCCGCTTGTCAGCCTCATCAACAATAAGCCGGTGATGGTGATACACCGGCACCGCTAAGCCAAGAAGACTCTGCAGTATGCGGTGAACATGCGTGGACGATAACAAATCTTCACCTCGCGTCACATCCGTGACACCTTGAAAATGATCATCTGTGACAACCGCTAGATGATAAGAAGTAGCAATATCTTTGCGGGCTAAAACCACATCACCCAAAAGCAAAGGGTCAACAGCAAGGCGTCCTTTTATTTGATCTTCAAACACCAGCGGTCCAGTGAGATCTATTGCTCGACGGGCATCCAATCTCCAACAGTGGGCTTGTCCCTGGCCAATTCGCTCGGCTCTCTCTGTCGGCGTAAGGTCTCGGCATGTTCCAGGATAGATCGTCTCCCCCTCTGAACCATGAGGAGCGTTAATCATGTACTTAAGCTCTTGCTGAATCTCACGCCGAGTACAGAAACAAGGATACACCACGTGCAACGATTTGAGCTTTTGAAGAGACACTGTGTAGGCGGATAATCGGTCTTTTTGTCTAATGGGGGTGCCGTCCCAATGGATTCCAAGCCATGCTAGGTCACGTTCGATAGCCAAGTAATACTGATTCCTCACACGGGTGACATCGATATCCTCAAAACGGAGTAAAAACCTACCGCCCTTTTCCATCGCTAACTCATAGGCAAATACCGCCGCATAGGCATGGCCTAAATGGAGGGGTCCCGTTGGGGATGGGGCGAAGCGCGCAATCACTATTTGTTTTTTAAAGGCCTATGAACAAATGCCAATGTACAAAATTGTATTATTTTTAGCAAAAATTAACGCAAAACACTTGCAATAGTATGTGGTTTGCGTTAATAAAGATTTCCCGCTATGAAATATCAGGTTTTATTCGTCACGCTTTGGCTTTGCTCTGCCTTCTCTGAAGCCACCGCACAAGCCGAACTCAAAGTAGCAAGCCTCCACCCACTGATCACAGATGTGGCCAGGCAAGTAGCAGGTCAGCACGCTCATGTGATTCAGTTAATCGACCCTCATGCTGACCCCCATGACTTTCAGCCGACCCCAAAATCCTTACTTAAGGCAAAAGGAGCCCAACTTTACCTCGCCAGTGGCAAAAACTTAGAAACTTACCTAGATAAACTTCGGAACACATTGGGCAACGAAGCAAAGGTTGTAGAAGTAGGTAAAACAATCTCGTCTCGAAAAATTAGTGAGCGCGACAGCCATTACGTTTGCTGCCCCGATCATACCTACGGCGCCATCGACCCCCACTGGTGGCATTGTGTGAGTAACATGCAGAAGGCGGCGCGCGTGATTGCCAAAGAATTTGCCACTGCTGATCCAGCCAATGCTGCTGCTTACAAAACCAATGCCGCTAATTACTCAGAACGCCTTGCGATACTGCACACATGGATCAAGCGTGAGGTGAGCCGCATCCCTCGAAAAGATCGTATCCTCAGTACCGCCCATGCTGCCTTTGGATATTTCTGTAAAGAATATGGTTTTAGACCTCTGCCCATCAAAGGCATGACCGCTCATCAAAAAACCAGCGCCTCCTACCAGGCTAAGGCTATCCAAGAAATTAGAAAACATAATGTGAAGGCTATATTCCAAGAGCTGCGCGCAAACCCAAAGTCCCTAGAAATCATTGCCAAGGAAGCTGGTGTAAAAATCGGCGGCACCTTGGTGGCCGACGGCGCCCCAAGCTATGAAAAAATGATGCGCGAGAATGTAACAATCATTGTCTCAGCCCTCTCTCAATAAAGTTTTTTGGGTTAACATAACTTCTTATTTTCACCAGTTATCATGCGAGGCCTCCCTCCCCTACAAGCACTGCTGCTACTGATTACTTTAGTCGTCCTCGGTTTCGCAGGAAGCCACTTCATTGGCATGGACGAGACTCGCAGCCAACCAACACCGCTCCCTGATACCAGCGCTGAAGTAAATACAGTCGAAGCTGAAATCGAATTCATTTTCTCTTCGCCGCCATTGTCATACACGCTCACCCAGCCGTCTGATACTGGAGGAAAAGATACGATACTGCTGCAAACATCTGATTCTCAAGAAAACCCCCGTTATGAAACCGTCGAGCTAGTATCGCACCAGCCCACAAGCTACTGGATCGATGTCGTTTGGCCCGACGACGCCATTGATGGAGCACACCATTTTGTACAAATTTACATCTCACCAGACCACGGCAATCGTCAGGGGTTTTCCTTTTTCAGCACTGCCAAAAGCATGAACGAGACCTTTGAATACAGCAGCGGAGACCATCATCATGAATAAGTGCACCCATAGTCATACACATGGGCAAACCCATGAGCTCATCATCAAAAATCTGGAAGTCGCCTACCGTCACAACATGGTTTTAGAGGATATCAATCTGCACGCATACTGCGGAAGTAGCCTCGCACTCGTGGGGCCAAACGGCGCAGGAAAAAGTACGCTTCTCAAAGCCATTGCCGGGCTCGTTAAACAAAGAAAAGGACATATCACTTGGTCAGGCGAAGACAACGTTCAAACCCGAGGTGGTGAGTTTGCCTACCTACCCCAGCATGAAGAGGTTAATTGGGACTTTCCGATTACCGTTCGTGGAGTCGTTGAGATGGGTCGTTATTCGCAACTTGGCCCATGGAAAAGATTCAACAAAAAAGACGAGCTCGCAGTTGAACGGGCACTCGCCTTGATGGAAATGGATGGGGAGCTCTCCAACCGCCAGATCAGTGAGCTTTCTGGCGGCCAAAAACAACGCGCCTTTATCGCCCGTGCTGTGGCACAGGAAGCTCATGTTTTGTTGTTAGATGAGCCCTTCACTGGCCTTGACCGCGATCACACCGCAAACCTTACCCGCTTATTACGCAAGCTTGCCAAGGAGAACCGGCTCGTCATTGCATCCCATCACGACGTTAATACGCTAGCTGATATTTTTGATCGTGTTCTGCTTTTGAACCGCCGAGTGGTGGCATGTGGAGAATGTCAAACCACGCTAAGCGAAGACAATCTCAACCTCACCTTTAAGAACATGGCCAATGTCTGAACTCCTTGAAATACTCGACATGCCCTTCTTTCGCCGGGCGCTGGTAGCGGCAGCACTGATTGGTTTCACCAATGGTTTTGTCAGTGGCTTCGTGCTGCTAAGACGAAGCTCTCTCACCTTGAGTGCTCTGAGCCACACCATGCTCCCGGGTATTGTCATTGTCGTTCTTATAACCGGCTCACTGACACAAGCAGGTGCATTTATGGGCGCCTTATTAGCATCCTTATTCGTCGGGCTAGGATCCATTGCGATCACGCGCCATACGAGGCTTCCTCAGAGCACGGCTCTGGCTATTTTTTTCACAACAGCATTCGCCTTGGGTGTTTTAATGCTCAAATATGTGCACACATCCCAGGATCTTGAAGAGTGGCTCTTTGGCAGTATCCTCTCGGTGAGTGATGCCGACCTAAAGGTCTTTTTTGCCATCGCATGTTTTACCCTCTTAAGCGCAACGCTGTTTATGCGTCCACTGCTTTTAACATTATTTGAGCCCAATGTGGCCGCCGTACAGGGCGTCGGTGTTCGCTGGATGAATTACCTGCTTTACGCGCTCATGATCTTCGCTCTGATGGCAAGCTTCCAAGCCGTAGGCCCCATTTTATCCATCGGCCTGCTCGTAGTCCCGGGTGCTATTGTATCACTCTTCACCAACCATACTCGGTGGCTTTTTTGGGGTGGCGGCGTCGTCGGCTGCATCAGTGCTGTACTCGCCGTGGTTATCTCCATCCCCTTAAATATTCCTACGGGTCCAGCCATCGTTCTTGTGTTAGGTGCCTTGTTCATCCTGGCCTACTTTTGCAGCCCTAACTACAGCCCATTCAAACGTTCTCCCAAACCTCAACAATAATTTATCCTGCCATAAATGAAAAAAACATACACTAACTGTCTGATTGCGTGCTTCGTGATCATCCCTCTAAGCCTCCCCTCCTTAGCAGAAGCACAAGATACAACAAACAATGCGATACGTCTTGAGCCCACACTTCACCTGCGTCTAGCTCATGGTAATACCTCTCTGCCGGCAGACGAGGTTGCCTTTGGTGGGCATGACCCTGCAGAGGATAACTTTAACTTTCAAGGCTTCGAAATAGGCACCAACATCTATCTGGGTGATTACGTCTCCGGCTTTGCCACCGTCAATACTTTCAAACGAGATGGTGAGGACTTTGAATCTGAATTTGAGGAAGGCTTCCTGAAAATCGATAAGCTCCCGGGTGGTTTTGAGCTGCGCGGTGGCCGGATGCTTGCGCGCTTCGGCGATCAGAACGCACGCCATTTACACGCATGGGACTTTGCGGATGCTAATATGACCAATGTCAGGTTTCTTGGTGAAGACGGCTTCGGCTATGATGGTGGTGAGTTAACTTGGCTGTTGCCCACATCATGGCAAGATGCACTAAGTATTGGCTTAGGTTCGGCAGTTACCCACGATCATGAGGAGGAAGATCACGATGAAGACGAAGGCGAAGAGGAACACGGCCACGATGAAGAAGCCGAGATGGCGCGTCCTGAAAAGAACATCGTTGTCATCCGCTACCAGACACAATTCGGTCCCAACGACTTCCATCGTTTTCAAGCTGGCGGTAGTTACCTGACTGGGGATAACGGCTTTGGTATGACCACTGATATTTACGGAGCGGACTTCACCTACACCTGGCGTGAAAACGGGCTTGAGCCAGGGGGCCAACAATTCCGCTGGCGCAGCGAGTGGTTAATGCGTGATGTAGAAAATGACGAAGGTGGCTTTGATGATTGCGGTTTCAACACAGCTCTACTCTGGGAGTTTAGCGAAAACTGGGAAGCGGGTCTGCGTTACGGATATCTGGAAGGTGTTTCTGACCCTGAACTTGCTGAACGACACCGTATCTCTCCATCGCTTACCAAGAAATTTGATTTTGGTAGTGATCTTACCGGCTTAGTTCGCCTCCAATACAACCATGATGACATCAAAGGTCATGGCACAGAAGACAGCATCTGGCTACAATTCGGATTTGATTGGGGCCCAGGCGAAGTGCGCTAGCTCGCCCTCATGATTCGACGCACTTTAGCATTGGTCAGCGCAATCATGACCTATTAACATTACGGAGCGGAGCCACTTGGCCCCGCTCCGTTTTTATGTCTACAAACCTATCTCCTCTTCATCCACGTTGTCTCGCCGGGGTTACAGCATGTTTGTTCTTGTCTCTGGCTTCGCACACTTCTGCCAACGAGACCTCTAATGAGGCCTCTAAAGTTAATGTAGAAAGTATTGCAGAAAAAATTCCATTTGGTGGCACCGAGCACACTCATGACGATGAGCCTTCACTCGTAATAGCACCCAGAGTACACTTACGAGCTGCCATCGGTGACACTAGCCTTGAAGATTCTGAACTTGATCACGGTGGCCATGACCCTAATCAATCTGGATTCAGTATTCCCGCCCTCTCACTCGGTGCTGATATGCACTACGGTGAAAACATCGCTGGTTTTGCAGAGGGTATTTTATCTTGGAATGATGAAGACCACTGGAATGCCGAGCTTGAGGAGCTTTACCTGAAATTGTTGCATCTTCCCGGCGGGTTTGATCTCAAAACTGGCAGGTTATTGGCTGCGGTCGGCACCCAAAATAGCATTCACAACCACGCTTGGAAATTTGTCGATGCAGACCTTGGTAATGTTCGATTCCTTGGTGAGGATGGCCTTATCATTGAAGGCGTAGAGCTCACCTGGATGGTCCCCACTCACTGGGACGATCGCTTGGTGGTATCCTTTGGTGACACCGTTAAACATGAACATGAAGAAGAGGGTGGAGAAATAGAAAGTGACCACAATCATAGCGAAGAAGCGGAGCAGGCCTTATGGGATAAAAATATTCTCTCAGCACGCTATCAGGCCATTTTCTGGCCCAGTGATACATGCCAATTCATCTATGGCGCGAGTTATGTGACAGGGGGAAATTTCATGGGAAAAAATGCGCAAATCTACGGCTTAGATTTTACTTACACTTGGCGAGAAGATGAACCCTTGGGTAAGCAATTCACATGGCGTAACGATGCGATGCTGCGCAAGGTGTCCACAGAAGAGGGCGGGTTTGAAGAAACTGCTTTCAGTTCCGCCGCACTTTATCGGTTTAAACCGGAGTGGGAAATGGGTCTACGTTATAATTACCTTGAGGGCGTTAACGACCCGAAGCTTCCAGAGCGCCATCGTATATCACCCTCGCTCAGCCATTATTTTTTCCTTAGTAAAATTCCCTCCATGGCACGACTTCAGTATAATTACGATCATAGTGACGAACGAGGTGATGATCACAGCATCTGGCTTCAATTTGGATTCGAGTGGGGGGCAGGAAGTGACTCACACGTTCATTAACGCCGATAACCGGGTTCAAATACTAGACGTATCACCATCATGGACATCAAACCTATTGCGCACCTGAGGACATGTTATGGAGAAAAGTTTGGCGTGCCACGCCAGTCCGGATTGGTCGATGAGGCTTGGGGTCAATTAGTCTTCGAACCAGAATACCGGCAACTCGATGCCGTCCGCGGTTTAGACGGATTTTCCCACCTATGGTTGGTTTTTGTTTTCCACAAAACCAGCCACAAGGAATGGAAGCCGACGGTCAGGCCACCTCGTCTTGGGGGTAACCAAAAAGTTGGTGTCTTTGCTAGCAGATCACCGTTCCGCCCAAACCCCATTGGTCTTTCCTGTCTTAAAATAGAAAAGATAGATCTGCTCGACCCGCTGGCGCCCGTCATCCATTTGCGTGGTGTAGATCTGGTTGATGGCACGCCCGTGATCGACGTCAAACCCTACGTCCCCTACGCTGATTGCTTACCTAATGCGTCCCAAGGCTTTGCTCAGGGGCCACCGCTTCCCTTAGCGGTTCATTGGCAAAATGGCACGGAGACCAACATCGATAGTTCCACCAAAAAACTGATAGAAAATTCACTCTCGATTGACCCCAGACCCGCCTATCAGAACGATGATCAGCAACGTGAATATGGCTGCCTTATTGATGGCATCAATGTGAGATGGACTGTACAGAGCAACACTATTCTCATTCTCAGCTGCTCTTTCGCCTAGCATTCCCTGGTGCGCACCTGCCTAATGATTATCGCGGCCAGAGCGCAGCCAATGAGATTAAAAACAAGATCCCAGCCTGTGTTGTTATAGCCACCTACATTTGTTTCGGGAATCGTCAGGGTAGCGATAAACTCAATCATCTCATTGAGGGCGCCAAACCCCATGCCTCCAGCGGCACTCAAAATGCATAAGCCATAGCTTGGTTCCGGACTTTGGCCTGTTTGTTTTTTTATGTTAGATCTTAAAATCTGCCAGCAGACCCAAGTGGTAATGCCAAAGCCATAGGTGTGCACTACCTGGTCATATTTTAGCAAATCCGTGATAATCCACCACGAATACAGCACCGGCTGCGAGCCGTTCTCGGTAAAGGCTTCCGGCAAACGCACTAATCCACCAGCCATATGCAGTAAGCCCCAGCAGCTCATGCCCCATAACACTCCGTTGGAAAAATTCACTCGCCTGTGCACCAACACTAAACTCGTGATCAGCACTGCCATCACCACAATATAAAAAACAAATTCCGTGTTGCCTTGTCTAATAGCCGCCATGATTGCAATCAGCATATAAAGAGCGCTAAAGGTAATCAATGCCGGGCTAAATCTTGGGCGGTTGTTATCCATAAAAATAAATCAGTATACACAGTGACAGACTCCCCTCTTTTTTTCCATCGTAGAATAAAAAAAATAGTTTACCATCTATCACACTAAGCATCACCCATGAAATATCGCTCACTCATTTTCGACTTTGACGGCACCATTGCTGATACTCTCGACGAGGCATTGAGCATTTATAATGAAATGGCAGGCGAGCATAACCTGCGCACCATTAAAGACGAAGAGGTCCATTATTTGCGACACATGAAACTCAATGATTTTCTAGATCACTTGGCCGTACCGAAAAGGCTTGTTCCCAAATTACTCTATAAGGGCACCCGCATACTTAAGTCTAGGATTAGTCAGTTGCCGATGGTGACTGGTATGGACGAGGTCTTGCCTAAGTTAAGAAAACAGAGTGATCATTTTGGCATCCTAACGTCCAATTCAGTTGAGAATGTAGAGCTGTTTCTAAAGCATCACGGCTTGCAGGATGTTTTCTCTTTTGTCTCATCCACTTCGAAGCTGACCGGTAAGGCCAAGCATTTACGTTCCATATGTAGAACCTTCTCCATCGAGGCTGATGACATCATCTATATCGGAGACGAAATACGTGATGTGAAAGCCGCGAAAAAAGCGGGAGTCCCAGTAGCAGCGGTGGGTTGGGGTTTTAATTCCCCAGAGGCGCTCGTGGGTGCCAATCCAAACTTTCTCTTTCATGAGCCCACAGAGCTGCACGGCCTGGTGGAGTGACCCTCTGCCCTGCTGAGTGATCCTCTATTGCGTTACTTACTCAGTAACATCTTGACGCCAAACACCAGTAAAACGACGCCAAAAATTCGGGTCAGGTATTGGTTGCTGAGCTTGTGCATTAGGTCTGTGCCAAACCAAGCTGCAAGCGCTGCTGCCACTGCTGCGAGGGCAACAACTCGCCAGTCAATGAGGCCTGGCTCTTTGCGCAAGGAGGTATTCAGCGTGGCCACCAGAGCAATAATGACAATGACGGCCAAGGAAGTCGCTACCGCTTTTTTTTGTTCGAAACCTAAAACTGTCACAAAAGCTGGCACCATCACAATTCCGCCACCCACACCACAAAGCGCACCTAGTAGACCAGCGATAACACCAGTAAAGGCGGCAATGACAAGAGTCTTCATTCTAGGATAAAAGTAGATGGGTTAGGATGTGCAAACCGTAGCTATGAGGCGGTGGAGTACCGTGCGGTGATCAAGGCCTGAACTGACCAACGATTTATCCGCATCCAAACAAGCCTGCATCGCCTGCCCCAGCTTCTCAACTCCAAAGGCCTTGGCATTCTGACTGGCCAAAAATAAAGGGTAAGCATTCACCCCGCCTGCCTTTTTCTGAGGTAGCCATGCGCGCTCGTTAGCAGGTAAAGCATCAAGGGCGCCGGCATACTGTTTATAATTATTACTGGGTACATTGCGGCCCTGACTAACAACTGCGGACATGAACAGGTTGCGCACCGTCGGTATGATGGAGGCTCTTAAAATACCAATGGCGCTCTCTTTGCGTGCAAGCTGTTGATCGATCAGCTCAAATGCCCGCCCTGCATTTTTTCTCTGCAAGGCATTGCCAATTTCAAAAACAACACCCGCATGACTCAGCGGCACCAGTAAGCGCACATCATCTTCATTGATCTCGCGGCGATCACCCAAGTAGACATCCAGCTTGTCGAGCTCACTACTGATCTGGCGTGTGTCGACGCCAACCAAGGTGATAAAAAGATCCAAAGCATGCCCAGAAAAACTGAGTCCCAACTCCCTCGCTTTGTTTTTAACCATCGGAATCATTTCCTGCTGCCAACCATCACGGCCAACATCAGGTTTATCAAACACCTCAATGTTTCCGACTTTGTTGAGGAACTTGTAAAATCTTCTGCCCTTATGAATTGCGCTACTACTTATCAGGAAATGTACATCCTCTGGCAGCCCCTCCTCAAGGCAGCTGATCAGCGCCTCGGTGCCCTCCTTCGCGCGCTCGGCTTCACTGGTGCGGTCACTGCCGGTGAAGTTAGCATTTTTTAGCCACACTGTCTTACCACCCCCAAAAAACGGCAAGGTCTGTAAGGCCTCAATGGCTTTGCCGCAGGCGATATAGGCCTCCTCAGCATTACTGACCGTGCCATCGATTGTTTCCTGAGAAAAATCATCACCGCCTTCTGGCTTCAGTTTGGTAAAGAGCGCCAACGCCGCCTCAGCCACATTGCCCTCATCTGAACCATAGATAACATGGATTTGACTCACGAAACAAAGGATTAGAAATGGTGCGCCAACAAGCAAGTTCTAAAAGAACCTCTCACTCAGGATGATAATAAAACCAATGGCATACCCCAAAGGGGGGATAGACAAACATTTACAACTCTCTACATTAATCTCTATTGATTATTCACCACAGACGTTGATTTCCTCAAAAATTTGCAATATTTCAATCGTGGTATAAGTATTGATCACACAAGTTTTAAAACACGCCTTTATCATGATATCCTTACGCAGATCTATTCTTGCCGGTTTCTCCGGTCTTCTCTTATCCGTTCCTACAGCTAACGCGGAACCGACCAATTCTCAGGCAACTGCCAAGCCCCTGAAAGCCCTGCTGATCGCCGGCGGTTGCTGCCACGATTACGCTGAGCAGCACAAAATCATCTCTAAAGGCCTGCAAAGCCGCGCCAATATACGTGTCGACGTCATCTGGACTCCGGACAAGTCCGTTGATCCCCCCTTCGATTTCTTCAAGAATGCTGACTGGGCCAAAGGTTATGATGTCGTCATTCATGATGAATGCGCCGCTGGCAACAAAGATCCGCAGGTATTAACTAACATCCTCAACGCTCACAAAACAGTACCTGCCGTCCACCTTCACTGCGCGATGCACTCATACCGCACCAAAGAATGGGCTAAGCACCTCGGCCTCCAATCCACGAGCCATGGTCCCAAAGCACCAATCTCTGTCGAAATCGTTGATCAAGAGCACCCCATCACTAAGCCTCTCAAAAGCTGGATCATCACCAAAGATGAGCTCTACAATAACGCCGAGGTTTTCGACGCTCACGCACTTGCGATCGGTAACCAGACCTACAAAAAAGGAGGTAAGGATGTCACGGACTCCGCTATTGTTGCTTGGGTAAATACCACACATGGAGCTCCCTCATTCTCTACTTCACTAGGTCATTACAATGAGGTCGTTCAAAGCGAGGAATACCTCGGTCTTATCACCCGTGGAGCCCTCTGGGCCTGCGGTAAAATCGATAACCCTGCCTACATGACTCCTTACACCGGCTCCAATACCGTTACCGAGATCCCAGCCAAAGCGGCTAAAAAAAAAATAAAAGCCAAGGCTCAGCCTTAGGAACAAAGCTAGGCACCCCGCCCGCTAACGCGATCTTTGTCAAAGTCACCGCCCAATCGACCCAGACAGGCAACGGCCACCACACCTGGCAGGCAATAGACAACAACCCAAAAACCCGCTGGTGCGCCAACTCGGGAGACAAACCCGCCTGGATTCAGTTCGAGTTTGAAAAACCAGCTACCCTCAGTGGTGCCAAAATCGATTGGGAGCATCGCAGCGAGTGGATGCAGTATAGCATCGAGACTTCCGCCGATGGTAAAATCTGGCACAAGGCATTTGATGCCTCAAAAAACACCCAAGGTGGCACGCGTAAGGACACCCTCTCCGCCACTGGTATTCGCTTTCTCAAGCTCAACATCCTTGGCCAAAAGAGCAACTTATGGCCAAGCCTCTGGGAACTCTCCCTCTTCGGCCAAGATGGCAAAAAACTTCCCTTGTTCCCCCGCGTTGAACAGAAAACAGCAGCAGCAGCTCCAGCAGCTAAACCCTCCGCTAAGAAAGACTCCTATAAAAAGTCAGGAAACTACAAACCCCATCCTCATCGCCTGAGTGCGGGGGAAGAGGTTAAGCTACTCAAAGATGTCACTGTCCCAGAGGGATTTACAGCCAGCCTTTTTGCCCCATGGCAAATGGCGAACTACCCCACCTATCTAGCCGCCGCTCCAAATGGTGACCTCTATGTATCTTCTGATGGCAACGGCTCTGTTGGTCGTGATCCCGGACGCGGACGCGTGCTGCGCCTGCGCGACACCGATAACGATGGCCGCGCAGACGAGGTAACTGAGTTCGTCAAGGATGTTGACTCCCCTCGAGGTCTGCTTTGGGATCATGACCGCCTCTATCTGCTACACCCACCACACATCAGCGTCTTCCACGACAAGGATGGAGATGGTATTTCCGAATCCAACGAGCGACTCATCTCTGACATTGCCTTTGGTTATAAAGACCGGCCCGCCGACCACACCACCAATGGTTTAGAAATAGGGCCCGATGGCTGGATCTACATCGCCGTCGGAGACTTCGGTTTCATGAAGGCCACCGGTGCCGATGGGCGCACCTTACAAATGCGCGGTGGCGGCGTGGTTCGTTTTCGTCCTGACGGCAGTGGTATGGAAACTTTCTCAGATGGAACGCGCAACACCTACGGCATTGCCATCACACCCACGCTCGATTTTTTTGCCCGTGACAATACCAATGACGGTGGCGGTTGGAACGTGCGCCTACATCACCTCTCAGGCCTTGAGGATCACGGCTACCCCCGCCTCTACATGAATTTTGCGGATGAAACCGTGGCTCCACTTGCCGACTACGGTGGCGGCTCGGGTGTTGGTGCCTTCTACCTAGGCGAACCCGGCATCCCCGCTGCCTGGAACCACCGCCCCTATACTTGTGACTGGGGTCGCCAGGGCTCCTACCGCCACATTCTTGAGCCCAATGGTGCTACCTTCAAGGAGACCGCCAAGCCGGAAATCCTGATCAAAATGTCACGCCCTACCGATACCGACGTCGATGGCCTGAGTAATATTTACCAAGCCTCGTGGAAGGGCCCTGCCAGTTTCAGTTGGAAGGGGCCTGAGCATGGATACATCGCCCGGGTCACTCCTACTGGTTACCAGCCAAGCCCCCTCCCCGACTTTGCCACACTCAGCGACAAACAGCTCGTCGATCTAATCCGCACCTCTCCCAGTCATGTGCGCTCACTTAGCGCCCAACGCGCTCTGCTACGCCGCCCTGCTAATAATGAGACTAACAAGGCACTACTGGTGGCCGCTCAGGACAGCTCGTTGACTCTTGGCAAACGTATTCTAGCGCTTTACGCCATCAGCCAGCGCGGTGTCGATAGCCAGCAAAGCCAGGGTGTGCTCGATCTCATTCTTCCTGCATTTGCCTCTCCCCCGACAGATGACCCCATCATGCCATTTGTTACCCGCGCACTTGGTGAGCTCGCCATTGATACTCGCACATTAGGCAAGCCTGGACCGACACCAGCAAGCTTTCTAAGGAGCCAACTACAGGCTCCCCAACATCGTGCAGTTCTTGAGGCAATCATCGCGGCGACCTTCCAGGGTAAAAACGAACTTGCTGGAGACATTGCTACCCACCTCGCCAGCAAAGACCCCCTCATTGCCCATACTGCTTTCCGCTCCCTTGCCAAGCTCGGGGCCTACGAAGTAGCACTCGCCAAGCTTGACTCCGATGACCCAAGCACACGCACCGGTGCATCACTCGCCCTGATGCGTATGCACAAAACAGAAGTGGTAGACGCTTTACTCGCAAAGCTCAACACCCTCGCCGATCCCGCCAAGCGCAGCGCTATTCTCGCCACCCTTGCTCGCCTCTACCAGTGTGAGGGAGAGTGGAAGGGAGACTCCTGGAGCACACGTCCCGATACTCGTGGCCCCTACTACCAACCGACGACTTGGGAGCAATCAACACGTATTCTGGACAGCCTCAATAACGTGCTCGAAGATCCCTCAACCACCAGCAAGGAAAACTCCACATTAGTCTCTCTGCTCGGCACGAACCGTATTCAAAACGATCGCGGCTTACGGCGTATCATCACCTTGGCTCAGAGTGATAGTTCGCTCCTTCCTACCCTCCTGGCCCAGCTGGCGGATAAGGAAAGTATTCCTACCGAAGCCATCCCGCTTGTAATCCAAGCAGCCAAAAATTCAAAAAACCCCGCCACCACGCATAGTATTGCCATCCGGATTTTACTCACCCTCAATCATCCCGAAGCCTTCGACGCACTTATGAGCTCCCTTGAGGCTCTGATCAATGACGGCAGTGCTAGCAAAGTCCGTGAAGACATACGCAACCTGTTACTCGCCTCGCCCAAGCTCGAGAACTACCTCGATCAATTTACCACATTGTTCGAGCAGGATCCTGGGAGTGCCAAAGGGCGCTGGTCTGCTCAGGCGCTACTGCAACTCGCCAGCGGTAAGAATATCAGCATTGAAGCTCGTGAAAGCAGCCGCAAAACCATCGCCTCTAACTGGTCTAAGGGAGCCGCTCAGCAACACAGCCTGATGGAGGCCGCCTTCTGGACCAAGATCCCCTACCTCAACGACCATGTTAGCATGATGCTCAACTCTCCCGACGCTGGTCTCAAACGTCGTGCTCAGGGAGCCGCCAGCCGACTCGGGATACAGGCTCCTGGTGCTGATAAAACCCCCAAGATTTCCACACTCAAAGCGGAGCAAGCTGTGACTCAGATCCTTAATCATAAACAAGCTAATAGCGTTCTCGGTGAAGCTGTCTTTGCACGTGCCACCTGCAACGCCTGCCACACAGTGAGTGCTGATGAGCCCCCCAAGGGACCTTATCTGGGATCTATTGCCAACATCCTCCAGCCCAAAGATCTTGCAGAGGCGCTTATCATTCCTAACAAAGCCATCGCCCAAGGCTTCAAAACAAACCTCATCAGCCTGAAAAGCGGTGCTGTTCACATGGGATTTGTCACCGATGAAGCTGGTGAAACGGTCACCATCCGCGACATCACCAGCAAACAAAGTATCTTCAAAAAATCAGACATCACCAAGCGCGACACCCTGCCCACCTCACTCATGCCCGCAGGCCTGATGAATAGCTTCACCGTGCACGAAACCGCCAGTTTACTGAGTTATATAAGCGGCCTCGCCAAGTAAATCGTCACCGATCAAAATTGCTTTCTGATGGCTACCGAGCCAAATCCTTGTGGGTCACCTTGAGATTTAAATTGCTTGCTGCGGTAGGTATGCACGTAACCAAACTCCCAGTTACCGCGGCGCACCCCAAAGCCTATGTAAGCCTCTCCAAGGAGCGGCTCCTTTTTGATATTACTATCGTAACTTCTAAACACTGGCCCATCGATAGTGATATCATGAAAGACCGCACTACCTCGTGCACCTAAGATAGCATACACCGACCACCGCTGACCACCACCTTCACCGTTGCTAAAAAGCCTCTGAGTGTGTGCCGTTTGTGTCAACCTAGCATCAGAAAACTCCACTGGTAAATTCCAGCCGATACGAACGAGTCCACCAACGTGAATGTCTGTAAGAAAATTACCTAATGATACACCCGTCTCATGGAAGCCATCGATCTCCAAGTTCATCGGCAAGCTTGCATCTTCCAGTAAATGCCAGCGTCTTTTTTGGTTAAAGACAATGTTAAGTGTTGGCTCGTTGGGCATTTGGCTGTCCCAGCCTTGGAATTTATCTAGATCACGAATATCATGAATGTAGTCCTGGGTATCTTCTGCAAAAGCATGTGGTCCCACCGTGCCTAATGATATTTCCACTGAGTTTAACGTGCGATGATCACGAGCATGTACAGAAAAACCAAGTCCTAACCAACCAACATAGGGCCGGTCCCCTGGGTCCGGCTCGGCCGAGAACTTATTCTCAGGTGTGAACATTTGTTGAGTAAGGGCAAAGCCATAGCTATAACGAACCTTGGATCTGTCACCCAGTCCCCAAATACTTTTCATCAGCTCCGAGCTATCTTCACCACCACTTAGAAAATCAAGAGTGTGCTGAATAAAGGCGATATCAACGGCAGGTTGTCCTGATGTGATATAAGAAAGCCTTCCCCCTGATGTGTAGTTCGCATCCTCGCCATTAAAGAGGTCATTCTCATAGTAAAATGTTAGATAACTATGTTGCTCTTCTTGTGTATTGAGAAGTCCCTCACCTAATACTTGATCATCAGCAAAAAGTGCTAATGTGGATGCGGTTGATAGAGTACATATTAATATCAGTGTTAAATTACCTTGGAACTTTTTGGGGTTGAAATGACCAAACATAAGGGCGTTTTATAAGGGTGCTTTTATTTTTTGGGTGTGGGGGCTCCTACCAAACTGGTGGAACAATTAACTCGTCCCCGATCTTAACATCAATTTTACCACCAGGGAATGAACCGGGCAGAGGGTCGGCAAAAAAGTTATCATCAATATCGATCCTTGAAACAACAAGCCGACCAATAATTCCTGTACCACGCCTGATAGCGAGTTCCGTGCCCTCTCTTACTTGGTTGGCCAATTTAACATCTAGCACGATGACATAGATACCCTGATCCTGCGCCACTTCACTTACCTGAGCCATGAGTGTTGCTATTGAAATGAGTTTTGCCCGCCGCTGTTCCCTGTTCTGCTTACCAGCCTCCCGCTCCGTCATGACCTCTGTTTCTGCCTCAGCTTGTTCACGCTTCTTTTTCTCGGCTGCGACCTGCTCCCGAAGAAGGATGTTCTGTTCTTCAAGTTCACCTAATTTTTCCACTGACATATTTTGGGGCGGAGATGCCGCTTGAGGTGACCCCCCGTAAGCTTGACTAGTTCGCATGCGCGCAATCTCCGCTTGAAGCCGGAAATTTTCTTCCATCAATGCCTTGGCACTTGTGCGGCGGCCATCTTCAGCCTCGCCACCCTTCATCGCACTGTATGACAAAATTAACGCTGCAATCAGCATTGCAGCGGTAGAGCCAAGTAAAATATGCGTGATATTCATGAGGGCAATTTGAACCTAAGAACCCTTATTTAACAAGATCTAATCTTGTGTTACTTATTATATGACGACCTATAATTTTAAGTATCTGTATTACTACAATCTTGCCAAATGAAATCCCCCAAGCCAGCTTCCTGTCCATGGGTCAAAGTGGCATGAGTATGGCTGTCCTAGGCAGTGGCAGTAAAGGCAACGCAGCGCTTGTGCGCTGTGGTTCTACCCATATTCTTGTCGATGCTGGTTTCAGTGCTAAGCAACTCGTCCTTCGCATGAATGCATTAGGTGTATCTCCAGAGCAACTGGATGCTATTTTAATCACCCACGAACATAGCGACCACGCACAAGGAGTTGATGTGTTGTTACGCCAACGGTCCATTCCCGTTTTTGCCAATGCTTTGACGCGTGAAGCACTTAGTCATAAAATGAAAAGCACCATCACATGGAAGGTATTTCATAGCGGTCAGGAGTTTAGTATAGGGGATCTGATGGTTAACAGCTTCCGTATTCCGCACGATGCTGCAGAACCGGTAGGATTTATTATCACTGGGGGTAGCAGCCGACTCAGCATGGTTAGTGATGTTGGTCATGTGACCAATCTGATGCGTGAGAGTTTAAAAGGGTCTGGCGGGCTCTATATTGAGGCAAATTATGACCACGCCTTGCTTGAGATGGATACCAAACGCCCCTGGGCAACCAAACAACGTATCGTCTCCCGTCACGGACACCTATCCAACAGTCAGACTGCCGATCTTCTTGCTGAAATTGCATGTGAGAAACTAAAAATAGTCATGCTCAGTCACCTAAGCTCGGATTGCAACAGCCCGGACATTGCCTCACAGGCTGTGTCGAACTCTCTGGAGCGGTGTGGCTTTGATCAGGTCGATGTATTTTGTGCGCATCAAGACGAGCCATCTCACTGGATTGACATCCCCATTACTTGCAATGAAAGTGCGTAATGAGGCGCACAATGTTGACCCATGTTAATCGACGATTAGACGCATCGGGATCATATTCGAGTGGTCGAAGCCCTCTTTTTTGAAGAAATTTTGAGATTCACTACTTATCTTATCGGTAAGCAGGGTGATCCTTTTGAAGTTTTTACGTTTCGCAAATTCTTTAACATAGTCGAGTAACATGGTGCCATAACCTTGTGCACGGTGGTTTGGGTGTATCACAAAGTCTTCAAGTAGAATCACTAAGCCTCCCATCGCGGTGGAAATAGTGAATAATAAATTCACCATACCAAAAATACGGTCATCATTACGTAGCACAAAAATACGACCGCGATTGGGTTGTTCTAAAATGAGTGCCAAGCCGCGTTCGTGGGCTTGCTTGTTTGGCATAAAATCACCCTGGAGGTTCATCAATTCTTCAACCAACTGCACCAACTTTGGTAGATCCTCGATGGTTGCCGGCTCTACCCGAACATTTTGCTGCAAGAAAGCCTCTTTGTTTAAATGTGAATTTTCCATCTGATACGCTTTTTTTAGCATCATTTGGGCCTCTGTGGAGTTTTTTTTAAGAAATTTGCGAATCTGTAAGAATGGCGGGTTGACAAGAGACGAAAATTCCCTAGGTTGCCCGCCCGTCCGCTCCGTATTTTCGGGCATCATTCATCATCACTGATTAATCATCTACCACTTTCACTATGAAACGCACCTATCAACCATCCAAGCGCACCCGCAAACGCCAGCACGGATTCCGCGCACGCATGAGCACCAAGGCTGGTCGCGATTGTCTTCGTCGTCGTCGTCAAAAGGGCCGC
>Ga0206128_1000347_pt1 | contig 54599 bp, 40 predicted proteins | sample Helgoland_Spring_7_FD_148601 | JGI IMG/M metagenome (GOLD analysis project Ga0206128, IMG submission 148601) | Pelagic subsurface seawater microbial communities from Kabeltonne, Helgoland, North Sea - Helgoland_Spring_Bloom_20160426_1 | ecosystem: Environmental > Aquatic > Marine > Epipelagic ... | reverse complement strand
AAGCATCGTTGGAGTTTCCGTTTCCACTTCTAGCAGCTCCACTTACAGAAGATCTGTAAACTTTCCCGTTGAACGGATTTTGGTCACCATCCTCAACGAATATAACTGCAGGTTTTTTATCTTGATCAGCAATTTGTGAAATTGCTTCGTTAGCAACTAAAGCAAAAGTTGCTAAGAATAATAATGTAATTTTTTTCATTTTTTAATTAATTTAAAGTTAGTAATTGATTTATTTTCATCCTCAGTAATAAGAAAGTATGTTCCTTTTTCTAAGTTTGAGATGTTGATAGTTTTAGAATTTGTCTTTAGAATTTGCTGTCCTAATATATTAAACAAAGTTATTTCTAAATCTTCTGAGTAGTCTATATTTACAGTAGAGGAAGAAGGGTTTGGATATATTCTTATTCCCGGTGTTTGCGTTTCTATCGTGGATAGTCCAGCTTGCACTCCTGCAGTCACGGCCTTCATTTCTAAAGGATCTGTAAATGCGTAAGTAATTGTGTAGTCCTCAGTGTCTTCATCTTCGAATTGAATCCATTCAGATTCAGAATTCATTACATACAAGGATGCTGTATGTGTAACACCATTCATATCCTCATCCGAGTAGTTATACAAAACTGTACCGGTGTAGCCCTCTAGGCTAACTCCTGCAGTGTAACTTTTAGACATGGATTCATTGCCATTAATGGTAATAACTTCAGATTCTTTAGAAACTGAGTTTTCTCCAACAATAGAATAATCTGCATTTGGGGTTAATTCCAATCCAGCTATGTTTAAGGTTGCACCATTTGCAATGATAATATTATTACCATCAGCAATATTTACTACCTGGGCAGCTAGGGTTGAGGTAAAAATAATCATTAAAAGAAAGAATTTTTTTTTCATAGGCTTAAAATTTGATAATTAGTAAATTTGATAATAATGTAATGATTCAATACTATAAATATAAAATTCAATAATATTTAATCATAGATATTTCTAAATATACAATTTTTATCTATATTTGAAAGCAAATAAAAAAAAAAACGAAATCGTTGTAGTAAAAAATTATAAGGAAATATAATGTCTGTTAATTTTATAAACGTGTTATATAAAGAATAATTAATTTGTTAATATTATTTAAATAATTTCTATTAATATTTATGGCCCGTAATTTAAAAAAAACAAATTCTGGTTTAATTAGGATATCATTTTTTATGTTTATTCTATTTGCTTCAAATTTAGTAGCTCAAGAAAAAATTATTTCAGGTGTTGTTAACGATTCTTATGGAAATCCGATTCCAGGTGTCAATATTTTACAAGAAACTCAAAAAAGCAATGGCACAGTTACTGATTTTGATGGAAACTTTACCATCTCAGTAAGTGGTGAATCTATGCTTATTTTTAGCTATGTAGGTTTTATCACTAAAAAAGTTGACCCCAAAGACAATAATTTAGAGGTAATTTTAGAGGAAGATTTATTAGGTCTTGACGAGGTAACGGTTGTTGCATACGGCACTCAAAAAAAGGCAAGTGTTATTGCTGCTGTTACGAGTATTAACCCAGAAGAATTACGTGTTCCTACTAGTAATTTAACATCATCAATAGCTGGTAGAGTAGCTGGTGTTATCTCTTATCAAAGAAGCGGTGAGCCAGGGCGTGATAATGCAGAATTTTTTATTCGAGGAGTTAGTACCTTTGGTTACGCAAGATCTCCATTAATTTTAATAGACGGCATTGAAACTACATCTACAGACTTGGCGAGATTACAGCCTGATGATATAGCTAGTTTTTCTATTATGAAAGATGCAACTGCTACCGCACTATATGGAGCAAGAGGAGCGAATGGTGTAATTTTAGTTACAACAAAAGAAGGTAAAGAAGGGGTTGTCAAAATAAATGTTCGTTATGAGAAAGCTTACTCTGCACCAACAAAATCTTTAGAAATTGCAGACCCTGTGACTTATATGACTCTACACAATGAAGCCTTGGCCACAAGAAATCCACTTGGCGGAAGAATTTATTCCTTAGAAAAGATTCTTATTTCTCAAGACCCAAATAGAAATATTATGGCATATCCAACAGTAAATTGGTTTGATGAATTGCTGGAAGATTATACTTTAAATAGTCGATTTAACTTCAATGTTAGTGGCGGAGGTAAAGTGGCAAGATATTATTTAGCGGCTACAGTAAACACTGACAATGGTAACCTAAAGATTGATCCACAAAATAACTTTAATAATAATATTAATTTTAAACGAATTTCACTTAGGTCAAATGTTAATGTAAACCTTACATCAACTACTGAAGTTGCATTAAAATTTAACGGAAACTTTGATGACTATATTGGACCATTAGATGGTGGAGCAGCTATTTATCAAAAAGCAATGCAAACAAACCCTGTTTTGTATCCAAGATTTTATGAGCCCGATCTTCAATTTCAAAACTCGACACACATACTATTTGGTAATTATGGTCAGTTTGGAGATTATTTAAACCCATATGCTGATATGATTAGAGGATACAAAGATGAGAGTTACAATAATTTTCTAGCTACAGTTGAGGTTAAACAGGACCTAGGCTTTATAGCTGAGGGATTAAATGCTAGAATATTAGGGAATACTTCCCGATATTCATTTTATAATCTAGAAAGAAAGTATAATCCATTTTATTATACTTTAGGTAACTACGATTTTCAAAGTGATCAGTACACTTTAATCGCATTAAATCCAAATCAAGGAACTGAATATTTAGAATACAACGAAGGCAATAAAGTTATTACGAATGCCACGTATTTTGAAGCTTCTTTAAATTATAACACAACTATTGATGATATCCATGAAATTTCTGGGATGATAATTGGTATCTCTCGAGAATTAAAATACGCAAATGCTGGAGACCTTCAAAGGTCTTTACCATATAGAAACTTGGGAGTTTCAGGTAGGTTTACGTATTCTTATGATGAAAGATATTTCTCTGAATTTAATTTTGGATATAATGGCTCTGAAAGATTCGCAAAGTCTGAAAGATTTGGATTTTTCCCATCATTCGGTTTTGGCTGGTATATGTCTAACGAAGATTTTATGAGTTCTACAAGTGATGTAATCACAAAATTAAAATTAAAAAGTACTTATGGTTTAGTTGGAAATGATCAAATTGGTAGTGCAGAAGATAGATTTTTTTACATTTCTCAGGTTAACTTAAATGATGGTTCAATGGGAGCCCCATTTGGAAATGAATTTAGCAACTATATTAATGGAGTAAGTATAGACCGATATGCAAATGATCAAATCACTTGGGAAAAAGCAAAAATGCTAAACGTAGGTTTTGAGTTAGGCTTATTTAACAAGGTAGATATTCAAGCTGATTATTTTACAGAATACAGATCTAATATATTAATGGACAGAGCACAAGTGCCAGCATCGATGGGGCTTCAGTCTCCTATAAGAGCAAATGTTGGAGAGGCTTCATCCAAAGGATTTGAGATGTCTTTAGACTATAAAGATAATATCACTAATGATTTTTTTGTAGCAGTTAGAGCTAATTTTTCTTTCGCAACGAGTAAATATGAAGTCTTTGAAGAATTAGACTATGTAAGTGCAGGACTTCCATGGAGATCTAGAATTGGCCTTAACTTATCTCAACCTTTTGGATATATAGCAGAGCGATTATTTATAGACGAAGCAGATATTGCAAATTCTCCAATTCAGACTTTTGGAGATTATATGGCTGGGGACATAAAATACAAAGACATTAATAATGACGGAATCATTGATATTAATGATGAGGTTCCAATAGGATATCCAACAACTCCTGAAATAATTTACGGTTTTGGAACATCTGCTAGTTATAGAAACTTTGATTTTTCGTTTTTCTTTCAAGGTTCTGCCAGATCATCATTTTTTGTCGATGCATATAATACTTCCCCATTTATTGACACAAGCGGAAGTGCCATTGGAAACAACGCATTACTTTCCGCATGGGCTAATGATCATTGGTCTGAAAATGATAGAAACCTCTATGCTTCATGGCCTAGATTATCAGATCAGCTAATTGACAATAACAATAGAAATAGTACATGGTGGTTAAGAGATGGGGCTTTTTTAAGATTAAAGTCAATTGAATTTGGCTATTCTTTTGCAGATAAATTGACGGAAAAACTTGGGTTTTCAGCAGGCAGAGTATATGTCAGTGGAACTAACTTATTAACTTTTAGTAAATTTAAATTATGGGATATAGAAATGGGTGGAAATGGCTTAGGATATCCTATACAAAAGGGAGCTAACTTGGGATTAAATATAAATTTTTAATTATTTAAAATGAAAAATTATTACTTCATATTAATTATACTTTTTTCTTCTTGTAAAGACGATTATCTTGATGTTATTCCTGATAATATTCCAACTATAGATATAGCTTTTAATAACAGAGCAACTGCTTTAAACTTTTTAGCAACTTGTTATACATATATCCCAGAACATGCGAATGTAGTTCAGAATTTCTCAATGCTTGCTGGAGATGAAGTTTGGTATTACGCAGAGAATGATTTTTACATGAATAATGAAACGAGTTTTAGACTTGCAAAAGGAATGCAAAACGTTTCTAGCCCATATTTAAATTATTGGGAAGGAGGCAGAGGAGCTCCTCATAGTCTATTTAACGCACTTAGAGATTGTAATATATTTTTAGATAACTTAGTCACTGTCCCTGGTCTGGAAGAACAAGAAAGGCTGAGGTGGCTAGATGAGGTTAAAGTATTAAAGGCATTTTATCACTTTTGGCTTTTGCAAATGTATGGTCCAATTCCAATTGTTGAAAACAATATAAGTGTCGGAGCAAGTGCTGAAGAAACCAATGTATTTAGAGACCCTGTTGATGATGTTGTAAATTATTTAGTTCAACTACTGGACGAAGTAATTGAAGGTGAGAATTTACCTGGAGTTATTAATTACATATATACCGAACAAGGAAGAGTTACAATGCCAGTTGCAAAGGCATTAAAAGCAAAGATTTTAGTTTTAAATGCTAGTCCTATTTTTAATGGTAATGAAGATTTTAATAGTCTTGTTGATAGTCAGGGAAATAGTCTTGTTAATCAAACATATGATCCTCAAAAATGGGTACTTGCAAAAGATGCATTATATGAAGCTATTGAAAGTGCTGAATCTAATGGTCATCAACTCTATGAGTTTACTCAACAAATCCCTATTAATGGAGAGCTAAGTGAGCAAGTAATTGAAGAACTAAGTCAAAGAGCTGCAATAACAGAGTCATTTAACTCAGAAATTATATGGGCATACGGGCCCGAATGGACTGGGGATTTACAAATGTGGTGTCAACCTAGATGGACTGCAGACCACTCTGCATTGTTTGGTTATACAAAAAAATCACATGCACCAACCCTAAATATGGTAGAAACTTTTTACTCTAAAAATGGTGTACCATTAAATGAGGACATTTATTGGAATTACTCAGAAAGATATGATGTTGTTTCAACTCCTCTATTGGATGATAATGGTGAAAATTATCACGAGTTTTACATAGAAGATAACTATAGTACAGCCAAGCTACACACCTACAGAGAACCTAGGTTTTATTCTACAATTGGATTTGATGGTGGTAAATGGTTTTCGTTAGAAACAACCAATATTAATAATATTCCTTATTTAGACGCTAAGGCAGGAGCACTGTCTGGAAAACAAGGTTTTGAAATTTATTCAATAACTGGATATTTCGCTAAAAAATTAGTTCATTATGAAAATGTAATTTCACAAGAAGGCTCAACAATTAAAGGTTATTCTTTTCCAATTATTAGATTATCGGATTTATATTTAATGTATTCAGAGGCTTTAAATGAAGTTAAAGAATCACCTGATTCAGAGGTTTATGAATACATACAAAAAGTTAGAGATAAAGCAGGACTTGATGATGGAGGAGACCTGGTTAATACTTGGCAACTTTACTCTAGTAATCCTTCTAAACCAAGTTCAAAAGATGGAATGAGAGATATTATACATCAAGAAAGAATGATTGAACTAGCGCTAGAAGGTCATCGATATTGGGATTTGCGTAGATGGAAATTAGCAGATGAATACTTTAGCCAACCTATAAGAGGCTGGAATATCTTTAGACCTGATGTAGAAGGGTTTTATGAAGTAGAAAACATATATTATAGAAACTATTTAATTAAGGATTATCTATGGCCAATTAGCCAAAATGAATTATTGAGAAATCCTAATTTAGTTCAAAACCCTGGATGGTAATAAAATTATTTTATGATAAATAAAGAAAAAAAATACAATATGAGATTTATTTCAGCTTTTTGCGTTTTATCTCTTGCTATAATGTTAATTAACTGCTCTGAAGACCCAATTCACAGTGCAAATGGGTCTGACGGAATTCCACCTGGGAAAGTTACAGTTAACTCAATAGAAAACATTGCAGGAGGAGCAATTATAAAATTTACTCCTCCTACAGATGAAGATTTGCTATACATTAAAGGTTCTTATGATGATGAGAATGGGACCCAAAAACAGGTTATTGTTTCCTCATTTATAGATACCTTAGGAATAACTGGATTTGGTCAAGTTGGTCAATATCCAGTCGAAATCCGAGCTGTTGATATAGGAGATAATGAATCCGAAGCTGTAACTGTTGAAATATCTCCACTGGAAGCGCCAATACATGCAATTTTAGAATCAATAGAAGGATTAGAAGATTTTGGAGGTATAAACATTTCATATTTAAATCCAACTAGAGCTGAAGTTTCACTTAATATGTCTGTTCAAAACTCAGAAGGTGAATTAGAATTTAAGGAGTCCTTTTACACAAGTCAAGCAAATAGTTCTTACAGTTTTAGAGGTTATGATCCAGAGCCAACAATATTTGTAATTTACGTGGAGGATAGATGGGGCAATCAAACTACAAGGCGCTCATTTGAAGTTACTCCACTGGAAGATATTTTTTTAGAAAAAGTTTATTGGTCTGTAGAGTCAATGCCGGGTGACGAAAGCTTTAGTGAATATGGTTTTTCAGCTAATCAAATATGGGATGGATCATGGAGCAATCAATGGAATTGTGGTCATACTAGCTTCTTACCATTACCTCACCAATTAACACTTGATTTAGGTCAAACAGCAAAATTAAATAGATTTAAACTATACCAAAGAGGAGGTAGTGAATTATACAAGCACGGAAATCCTAAAAGGTTTAAAATTTATGGGAGAGAAAATTTAAATAGTCTGCCAATATATGACCCTGATAGTCCTGGTGATGGATGGATAGACTTGGGTTATTTTGAATCATTTAAACCCTCTGGATTACCTCCAGGATCAAACACTGCAGAGGATTATGAATATCAAGACAATGGAGAAGATTTTGTCTTTGCCTTTGATGCTCGCCAATATGACATTAGATATATCCGATTTGTAAACCTTGAATCTTGGAATAACCAAATGGTTTCTGTAATTGGAGAGCTTTCATTTTGGGGAACAGTAATTAATTAACTAAAAAAAACATGTTAAATAAATTAGCATACATATTACAAAATTTTAAATTTTTATATCTAGTTTTAGCTAGTTCATTAATTTATATCTCCTGTAGTGATATGGATTCCATTCATGAAGAATATTTAAATGGAGAGATTATATATGCTGGTAAACTCGATACTCTTAAAATTAGACCTGGTTATTACCGAGCACAATTAGAAGGGTACACACAATTTTTAGGAACTTCTAATCAAATTACAATTGAATATGATGATCAAATAATAAGCTACCCAATTGAAGAAAATTTATCTGAAATATTCTCTGTCATAATTGAAGATTTAGACGAAGGTAGTTATGAATTTAATGTTTACACTCAAGATCCTAATGGAAACTTGTCTATTTCTCAAATAGTTGCAGGAAATGTTATTGGGGATGAATTTATCTCAGACCAAAACCCTCGAGAGATTTTAGATTATTCTTTCGAACCGGAAGGGAATTATGTGAACTTTTATGGAAATGCAGAATCAGAGTTCGTAATATATACTTTAATAGATTACGAAAATGAAGAAAATGAAACTATTAGAGACACCTTATTTTATCAAGATAACAGAGTCAAATTAATTAATTTAAAGCCATTTGGCAGTATGATAACTACTTCTGTAATACAATCTGGACTATTTGGAATAGACTCGATTGCATTAGAACCTTTAGAATACACCCTGCCTGACCTTCCATATACAGAAATTAATAAAGATTTTATTACATTAGTTAATATGCCAAGTGATAATCCTGGCACTTATAATGGAGCAGATCCAAATCAGTACCTTTTTGATGGAGATGGGTTTACAGAGGCTAATACTTTTAACACATTTCATTCTGGTCCTAATAGCATACCACATCATTTTACTGTAGACTTAGGGGTTAAAACAGACCTAAGAAAAGTCAAACTGAACATAGTTGACCCAGTTATAAATTCAGAAAACAACCCAACTGAAATACAAATATGGGGTAGAGATAATTTAAATTTTGCTGAAACCGCATCAAGTGATGAAGCTCAATTTATTAATGCTAGCTGGCAATTGTTATACGAGGGTGAAATTGATGGTTTAAATGAAAATAGCCACAGTTTTATTATACCACCAGCTTCAAGTCAAATGCGATATATTCGATATAGAGTAACAGGATCAGTTGGGGGTCAAAGCGCACAGTTAAAAGAGCTAACCTTCTATGGAGAAAACACAGAAGCTATTGAATTAGAAAGAAACAATTTCCAATTAGTTGGTATGCCAAGTGATAATCCAGGAAATTTTTATAACGCAAATCCTTCCCAATATTTATGGGATAATAACACTTTTTGGTCTGGAGATTCTAACGGCTATCACTCTGGGGAGAACTCAGTTCCAGGGCATTTCACTATTGATCTTGGTGTCACAACTCAATTAGCTAAAGCAAAGATACATCACAGACCGACTTGGAGTTTTGTTGGGAATAATCCAACACAAATTGAAATTTGGGGTAGAGAAGATATCGATAATGCTGAAACATTGCCAGTTTTTGAAAGTTCTGGAAATAATGTTATTTCAGACCCTGTTTTGACATCTGATTTTGAAAATGCAGGTTGGCAACTAATAACATCCCAAGCAATAAATGGTGCTAGTTCAGATTTTTCTGAATTCGATATTCCTGCAGGACCCATGATTAGATATATTAGAATTAGGTTTGTTTCTACAGTTGATGGAAGTGCATGTCAATTTATTGAAATGGAATTTCGTGGAATGGGAGCAATTCCAGCTAACTAGTTAAACTCAATTAAATTGAAGCATAAAAAAACAATATTTTATATTTTATTTTTATTTTTTTCTTCTACTTTTTCTCAGCAATTGTCTGAAATTGTAGATACTCGAATTGGAACTAAAGGGGAGTCATTAGCTTGTGGCTATTCTTTTATTGGAGCTACATATCCTTTTGGCATGGTTCAATTTACTCCAAGTTTTTTTTCACCACAAAAGGGTTTTGTCGTTACTCAGCTCAGTGGAGCAGGTTGTTCAAATATGGGCAATTTTCCAGTTGTACCCATCGCTGGTAATTTAGAAGATTCTCCATTTGACATGAACTCACTCGAACCTTTTACAGAAATTAACAGTTCATCTGCGGGATATTTGTCAGTTAATTCAAAAAAAGATATTACTAGTAGATTAACGGTCACTAAAAGATCTGCTATAGCCCATTTTGACTTCAAAAATTCTAAAAATGGTACAATAATTATAGGCTCTGGAGTTAACTCTTCAAATGAAAAATATATTAAAAATTCTTTTGTAAATATTACCTCAAACTCAACTTGTGAAGGATTCACAGAAGGAGGGGAATTTTGTGGAACTGAAACTCCATATAAAGTTTATTTTGCAGCAGAATTTGACAGACCTGCAAATGAATTAGGAACTTGGAGGGGAAATGAAATAACAAAAAACCTTACTAATGATGGGCAAAACTCTGGCGCTTTTTTCACATTTAATACTGATAACAATAAAGAAGTTAATTACAGAATAGCTATATCTTTTGTTTCTATAGAAAATGCTAAGCAAAATTTAAAGTCAGAGAATTTAAACACCTCTTTTGAACAATACTTAACTAACACTCAAAAGGTTTGGAATAATCATCTAAGTAAAATAAAAATTTCCACAACTAACGAAGATAAAAAAGTTCAGTTTTATACAAATTTTTATCATTCTTTAATTCATCCCAATATTGTTAGTGATGTGAATGGAGACTACATGGGTGCTGATTTTAAAGTTTATAATAATTCAAACGGGAAAGAACATTATAGTTCTTTCAGTGTCTGGGACACTTATAGAACTCAAGCTCAACTACTCGCGATGTTATTCCCAAAAGAAAGTAGTGAAATGATGCAATCTCTAGTGAACTTTGCTGAGCAAGCTGGTGGATATGGAAGATGGATATTAGCAAATATTGAAACTGGAATTATGCAAGGAGACCCTACTCCAATACTAATTTCTAATTCATTTGCTTTTGGAGCCAAAGATTTTGATCATAAAAAGGCATATAAGTATATGTATAATGGTGCTATGGTGCCAAGAGTTAATTCTCAAAAACAAGAAATTAGACCTTATCTCACAGAGTACGTTAATAATGGCCACACATTTGCGTCTATGATGCTTGAGTACACTTCTTCCGATTTTGCCATAGGTCAGTTTGCGCTTCAGGCATTAAATAAAAAAAATGATGCTAAACTTTTTATTGACAGATCTCAAAATTGGAATAATATTTATAACCCAAAAATTAAATGGCTGAATTCTAAATATCCAAATAATGTTTGGAAAGATATTACTCATGATTGGCGAGAAGGAACTTATAAAAATTATTTCTGGATGGTTCCTTATAATCTTAGAGGTTTAATTGATAAAATTGGAGGGAATGAATTTGCTGAAAAAAGATTAGATACTCTTTTTACTAGACTAGATGCCAAATATGAAGATGATTGGTTTGCCGCAGGAAATGAACCTGACTTTCAAGTACCTTGGACTTATAACTGGATCAATAAACCAAACAAAACTTCACAGACAATTTCAAGAATTTTAAATGAACAATATAATAGTAGTGTATCTGGCTTGCCAGGAAATGATGATCTCGGGACCATGGGTGCTTGGTATGTATTTGCTTCCATTGGATTATATCCTATGATTCCTGGTGTTGGTGGTTTATCGGTAAATATACCAGCATTTGAAAATATTTCTATTAATTTATCTAACAATAAAATCTTAAAAATCAATAAAACAGGACCTAAAAATTTCTTTATTAAATCTTTATCTTTTAATGATGAGCCTCATAACTCAACTTGGATAAACTGGAATAAGATTAGTAAGGGCGGAGTTTTGTCATTTGAAACAGCAAATAATAATCAATCAAACTGGGGTATAAATGAATCACCTCCTAGTTTTAAATAACAATTAATTATGATGTCATTAATAAAAAAAATACCACTACCACTAACACTAGCTCTAGTTATAATTTCCGTTTGGTCTTTTACAAAACCTTCTAACTCTAATAAAGGTCTTATTGAATATGTTGATCCATTTATTGGTTCCGGAGGTCACGGACATGTTTTTGTTGGAGCAACCGTGCCTTTTGGTGGAGTTCAAGTTGGGCCAACAAACTTTAACAAGGGGTGGGATTGGTCCTCTTCTTATCATCACACAGATAGTATTGTAAAAGGTTTCTGTCATTTAAATGTTAGCGGAACTGGTATGTCAGATTTAGGAGAACTTACTATTATGCCTGCAACTGGTGAATTAAAATACAATGCAGGAAATCAAGATAACCATATGTCTGGTTACTCTTCACTGTATAGAAAAAATAATGAGGTTAACACTGTGGGTTACTATAAAGTTTCACTTGAAAGATATAATATTGATGTAGAATTAACTGCATCTGAAAGAGTAGGGTTTCATAGATACACATACCCGTATTCGAAAAAGTCTAGAGTCATAATAGATTTAGGTGAGGGAAGTGCTGACAGACCTACAGAAACCTATTTAAAAAAAGTAAATGATACCACCTTTCAAGGACATAGATTTTCATCTGGATGGGCATCTGATCAAAGAGAGTATTTCACTCTAATTATTTCTAAACCAGTTAAAGATTTTATTCTTTACGACAGGGATAAAAAGTTTAAAGGAAATGAGTTAAAAGGAGTCTATGTTAAAGGTTTTTTAGAGTTTGAAACTAATAAAAACGAAGAAATATATGTAAAAATGGGAGTTTCCACTGTAAGTTCTGAAAATGCACTTGAAAATATGGTTGTTGAGATTCCTCATTGGGATTTTGATAAGGTAAAAAAGTCAGCTGAAAACAAATGGAATCAAGAACTATCAAAAATTAATATTAAAACAGAAGATTTAAAACGAAAAAGAGTTTTTTATACTGCAATGTATCATACCATGATTGCACCAAATTTATATCAAGACGTCAATGGGGAATATAGAGGGACAGACAAGGTGGTTTATAAAGACACTACTTTTACTAACTATACTTTATTTTCTTTATGGGATACCTATAGAGCCGCTCACCCATTATATACAATTACTCACCCAGAAAGAGTTAGTGATATGGTAAACTCAATGTTAAAAATATTTGATCACCAGGGTAAGTTACCAATATGGCATTTAAGAGGAAATGAAACGAATACTATGCCTGGTTACAGTGGAATACCAGTTGTTATTGACGCTTCCTTGAAAGGATTCGAAGGGATTGATTTAGAAGAAGTTTTTCAAGCTGTAAAAGTTAGTGCAACCGGAGATTTTGAACCTGGAGTAAAAAAACTAATGGAACTAGGTTATATTCCTGCAGATTATATGGTTGAATCTGTAGCAAGTTCTATGGAATATGCAATTGGAGATTGGGCTATTGCACAATTAGCAAAAAAATTAAATAAACAAGAAGATTATGAATATTTCTTAAACAGGTCTAAAGCTTATAAAGAATATTTTGATAATGAAACTGGATTCATGAGAGGTAAGCTTACAGACGGAAGTTGGAGAACTCCTTTTAACCCTGTCCGTGCTGAACATAGAGTTAATGATTATTGTGAAGGAAATGCATGGCAATACCTTTGGCTTGTTCCTCAAGATCCTGAAGGACTTATTGAATTACTTGGAGGAGATGAAAAATACACAGAAAAATTGGATGAATTATTTAGCATGTCATCAGATTTGGGAGAAGGAGAACATGAAACTTCCATGGACATAACTGGTCTAGTTGGTCAATATGCACATGGAAACGAGCCTAGTCACCATACCACATACATGTATGCCTACTCTGGACAACCTTATAAAATTGCAGATAAAGTAAGATATATTAATAATGAACTATATACAGATAAGCCTGACGGTTTATCTGGTAATGAAGATTGTGGTCAAATGTCAGCCTGGCATATCTTTTCTTCTTTAGGTTTTTACCCTGTTAATCCATCAAATGGAGCTTATATATTTGGATCTCCTTTATTTGATGAGGCGTCAATAGTTTTACCTGAAAATAAAAAATTTACTATTATAGCAAATGAAAATAGCGATCTAAATATTTATATTCAATCTGTAGAACTAAATGGCAAAGATTACAAATATTCTTACATAACACATAAAGATATAATGCAAGGAGGCGAACTAATATTTAATATGGGACCTAAACCAAACAAAAATTTTGGCAAAGAAAAAGAGTTTAGACCACAATCAATTGTATATTAAAATAAGTTTATGAATAAATGTAGAATACTTTTTACGGCTTTAATTTTAATCCATTGTAATTTTCTTGTTTATTCTCAAGATGATTTCACACAATTTGTTAACCCACTTATTGGTTCTGATTCTTCACATGAATTATCCAACGGAAACACATACCCTGCAATTGCCTTGCCTTGGGGAATGAATTTCTGGACACCTCAAACTGGTAAAATGGGAGATGGATGGATTTATACTGATAAAAATTCTGGTTTAGTAGGCATAAGACAAACTCATCAGCCAAGCCCGTGGATAAATGATTATGGAGCTTTTTCTATTATGCCAATAACTGGGGAAGTAAAAGTGTTAGAAAGTGATCGAAAATCACAATATAATAATATCAAAGTATTACCTCATTACTATAAAGTTGAACTAACGGACTCTAAAACAAAAATAGAACTTACCCCAACAAAAAGGTCTGCCCATTTTAAAATTGATTTTCCAAAAAACGTTAAATCTCATCTTATAATTGATGCATTTTTTAAAAATTCATCAATTAAAGTTCTAAAAGAAGAAAGCAAAATTATAGGTGTCGCAAAAAACAATTCAGGAGGTACTCCTGAAAACTTTTCAAATTATTTTATTATTGAGTTTAATACTCCTTTTGACGAATTTGGGACATGGGATGGTGAAGGAAATATATATTCTAATAACGAACTATCCGGAAAGCATGTTGGTAGCTATGTTAGTTTTTTAAACAATAATAGCAATGTAATTGAGGCTAGAGTTTCTTCTTCATTTATAAGTCATGATCAAGCTCAAATTAATTTAAATAGAGAAATTCCAAAATTACAATCGTTTGAAAAAACAAAGGAATTGGCTAAAGAATCTTGGAATAATGAGTTGTCTAGAATAAAAATTAAGCCAGCTATAAAAGATAATTTTAACAATAAGAAAGATTATTTTGCTGCTCATGAAATAGCTAAGTCAAATGTTATAAAATTTTATTCTAGTTTTTATAGAACTCTTTTGTTCCCAAGAGAGTTTCACGAATATAATGCCAATGGTGATCAAATTCATTATAGCCCTTATAATGGTAAAATTGAAACAGGCCCTTTATATACTGATAATGGTTTTTGGGATACCTTTAGGGCTGTATTTCCATTTTACACCTTATTGTATCCTGAAAAATTAGGAGAGATATTACAAGGAATAATGGTTAACCCATATAAAGAAAGTGGATGGCTTCCAGAGTGGTCTAGCCCGGGGCATCGTGACTGCATGATTGGATCAAATTCAGCCTCAATCATTGCGGAGGCATATTTGAAAGGGATAACGAATTTCGATATTGAGACAGCCTATCAAGGAATAATAAATAGCTCTAAGAATGAAGGCCCAGTAAGTTCTGTTGGGAGAAAAGGAGCTAAAGAATACAACTCATTAGGTTTTATCCCTTATGACACCTCAATTAATGAAAGTGTTGCTAGAACTTTGGAGTATGCATACAACGACTATTGTATTTGGAAACTAGCAGAAAAGCTTGGGAAACCTAGTGATGAAATAGAGCTTTTTAAAAGGAGATCTCTTAATTATAAAAATGTTTTTGATACTTCAACAAACTTCATGAGAGGAAAATCTGCAAGTGGAGATTTTGAAGATCCATTTAGACCAGATAAGTGGGGTGGGGTTTTTACAGAGGGTAGCGCATGGCACTATACCTGGTCTGTATTACATGATCCACAAGGATTAATTAATTTAATGGGAGGTAAGAATAATTATATAAAAAAAATGGATGAAATATTTACCTCTAAACCTAGCTCTGATTACAGTTATTATGGATTTAAAATCCATGAAATATTAGAGATGGAATTAGCAGGAATGGGTCAGTATGCTCATGGAAATCAACCTATTCAACATGCCATATATTTATATAATTATGCTCAACAACCATGGAAAACACAGGAAAAAGTACGTTATGTTATGGATAACCTATATGGTTCAGGAGCAGATGGGTATTGTGGAGATGAAGATAACGGACAAACATCAGCATGGTTTGTCTTCTCATCTCTTGGTTTTTATCCAGTTGCACCTGTAACAGGTCAGTATGTAATAGGTAGCCCTTTATTTAAGGAAGTAACAATAAAGTTAAGTAATGGTAAAGATTTAAAAATTAATGCTGATGAGAATAGTGATAAAAATATTTTCATAAATAGTTTTAAGTTTAACCAATTAGAATCTAATAATAACTGGATCGATCATAATATTTTAAAAGAGGGTGGTGTTATTGATTTTGAAATGTCGAGCACCCCTAATTTAAATTGGGGTTCAGACAGAAATTCTGTTCCTTATTCCATGTCAAAAGATGAATAATTTTTATTATTTTTATTTAATAATAATAACTTTTAACTATGGATGCACAAAAAAATATCATAAAAGTAAGGGTTCACGATGGAATAGTCGGCCTTTTAAATATCAGCTCAATCTTACTTGCTAGTCAATTTGGTCTTAATTGGATCTATGTTGCTGTAGCCGTTGCAGTTTTACAAATAATAAGTCCAATCACAAAATTCTGTCCTGTATATACAATATTAAATAAATTAATGCCTGATACCGATCCTATCCAAAATGGAAAGTAAAGATTCTAATGGGAATTGTTTAGTTGATGGTGACACAGTTATTTTAATTAAAGATTTAAAAGTAAAAGGCACTTCTGTTACTATAAAAAGAGGTACATCAATTAAGAATATTAGATTAACTAATAATGCAACAGAAATTGATTGTAAGTATAAAAAAGTAAAAGGATTAGTACTCAAAACTGAATTCGTTAAAAAAAAGTAATATTATGAAACACATTAGCTATAGAACTGGAAACCCTGCATTAAACTCAAAATCTTTTGCATCTCAATCCAATAATAGAAGAGGGGCCGCAATGCTTGAGGTTATGACAATTAAAGGAACGGTAGATAAAACAGCAATGGGGTTATTTTTACTAGTTTTGTCTGCTTATTATACTTTTAGCCCCGAGATGACTTTTTTTATTCCTATTGGTGTATTTGGGGGATTAATTGTGGCGATTATTACAATTTTTAAAAAAGAATGGTCTCCTATTACAGTCCCTATATATGCTATTTTAGAAGGCTTGGCACTGGGCTCTATTTCTTATATATTTAATGCAAGTTATGAAGGAATTGTTGTTCAAGCAATTGGCTTAACCATTGCAATATTAGCTTCATTACTACTTGCTTACAGGTCAGGGATTATAAAGGCAACTGAAAACTTTAAATTAGGTGTGTTTGCAGCTACAGGAGGTATATTTTTACTTTATATGGCTAGCTTTATTATGAGTTTTTTTGGAGCTTCAATTTCGGTGCTTGATCCGACAAACAGCTCACTTGTGAGTATTGGAATAAGTTTGTTTATCGTGGTTATTGCTTCTGCGAACTTAGTAATTGATTTTGACTTTATCGAAGAGGGAGCAGAAAAAGGAGCCCCTAAATACATGGAGTGGTATGGTGCATTTGGACTTTTAGTTACATTAATCTGGTTGTATTTAGAGATACTCAAGCTTTTAGCTAAAACAAGAAATAGATAATTTTAAATTTTGGAAATTAGACTAGGGATTTCAAGTAAATCCAATGTAACTGCCAACCCAAAGACCTCTCTTAACTGTACTTTTTTTACTGCATTGTCATCATACCTGCACTGGATTATCAAACTTGTAGATAGATAATCATTAATTTTCATAAAAGCAGAGATAGTATAATCTACATCTATGTTTTCAGCATTTTGAAGATAATCTGAATATAAACTTAAACTTTGTTCAAGAATTACATTTTCAATTAATTCAAATTTATAGAATCCAGTTAGTGATGCTCCTAATTCAAACCTAGAGGTGTTGCCCTTAGAAATACCAAAATATTCTTCTCCATCATTAAGGTTTGATGTGAATTTTTTGTTTGCTATAATTAGCCTTCCGGTAACGGGAGCCATATTAATCCAAAAATCTTTTGACTTTTTCCAATACACACCTACACCTAATTGTATATAAGCAGGAGAAAAGAACCTAGTTGTTTCATTTCTTTGTTCAACCCCGATAGAGCTATTTGAATACTTGTACCCTCTTGCAAACTGAGTTTTGAAATTCACAAAACTTGAATAACTTAATTCTTTAGTAAAGTTTTTACCAACTAATGAATTAATTTCAATTCGATCATCTGTCTTTTTAGAAAATTTGCTATCACTGTTTTTATTTATTCCAAAAGCACCAATCATTTTTGTGTCCCATGCCCAGCCATTTTTGTAATAGTTTAGATTATAATCTACTGCTAAAGCACCTGCTATACTATTCTCTCCACCTGAAGTCCAATTGCTAAATGCAGATTGATTTACAAGAAAAGTTAGTTTGCCTGATTTATCCCAGCCTTCTTGTTTAAGAGAATCTACAACAATTGTTTGTGATAATACATTTACAGTAACGAGAACATTTAACAACAGAAATAATTTTTTATTCACTTCTTTTTTTTAATATTACAGAGATAATAATTTTGTAAATTTAATAATATAATAATTTTATAATGATGAATAGAGTAATATTTTTTTTCATAACAGCTTGTATACTTAGCTGTAGTAATAATACTAAAAATACAATCACAGAGGATCAGGCAATATCAGTCTTAAAAGGATTTTTCACAGCGATGGATATTGATAATCTTGGCAGTGATTTAGTATTTGATTACACTACTACAGACTTTGTTATTTATGAAATGGGAGATAAGTATGATTTGGAATCTTTTTTAGAAATTATTAAATCACATTTTAAAAAGGGATACATTTCTACAGAATGGAGTCTTTATGACTTTAAAGTAAGTATCGACAGTAATACAGCACATATTAGTTATTCAAACAAAGGCAAATTTACTTTTATTGAGGATGGGATTACGAAAGAAGAAAACATACTATGGTTAGAAAGTGTGTATTTAAAATATGAAGAAGATGTTTTAAAATTAAGCTTTCTTCAGTCCGATGATATATCAAGAGAAGTCATTGAACTAAATAGTAAGTAATTTCACTTATATGAACCATTTATTTAAGTTTTCTTTATTATTCATATTTCTATTATATAATTGCAGTAATGAAAATAATGATTCTATAGAAATATCTGAAAACTGGACTTTTAAAAACAATATAGATTCAGTTTGGTTAGAAGCCTCAGTCCCAGGTGATGTTCATACAGATTTATTAAAAAATGGACTTATAGAAGATCCATTTTACAGACTAAATGAGCATGATCTTCAATGGATAGACAAAACTGATTGGGAATATAAGACAGAATTTGATTTATCGCAAAAGGATCTTAATAGCCATTCTCTTGCTTTAGAATTTCAAGGTATCGATACATATTCATCGATTTATCTAAATGATTCTTTGATTGGAACTACCGACAATATGTTTATTGGAAAAACAGTTGATATTAAAAACTTTGCTAAACTAGGGAAAAACAAACTTTACATTAAGCTTTTTTCACCAATTAACAAAGGAGTCAAACTTCATGATAGTCTAGGATATGATATTTCTTCATTCAACGGCAATGATTTAGCAGAAATTGGCAAGGTTGAAGGGAATAAAAGAGTTAGTGTTTTTACCAGAAAGGCTCCTTATCATTTTGGTTGGGATTGGGGACCAAGACTAGTAACTAGTGGTATTTGGCAGCCAATTAACATAAAAACATGGAATTACTTTAATATTGAAGATTTATATATAAGACAAATAAGTCTAGATGAAAGCGCAAGCTTAGTTGCTGAAATTGAGCTGGAGTCGTATCTAGAAATTGACGAAATGATCTCTGAAATATATGTAGATAATCAAAAAGTTTCTACGGATCTTATTTACATAAATAAGGGCGCTAATAAAATTGAAATACCATTTACAATAAAGGATTATGAATTATGGTGGCCTAATGGCATGGGTAATCAAAACATGTATGATGTTAAAGTAAAGCTTCAGTCAAATAACAATTTTGTTACATCCCCAAAAAGAGTTGGGCTTAGAGAAATTAATTTAGTCACTTCACAAGATAGCGTCGGTAATAATTTTTATTTTGAAGTAAATAAAAAGCCTGTTTTTATGAAAGGTGTAAATTACATTCCTCAAGATATTTTTTTAAATAGAGTTTCTGATGACAAATATGAAGAATTATTGGAATCTGCAGTGGATGCTAATATGAATATGATTAGAGTGTGGGGAGGCGGAATATATGAAAATGAAATATTTTATAATTTGTGTGATGAAAAAGGACTGCTGGTTTGGCAAGACTTTATGTTTGCTTGCGCTATGTATCCTGGAGATGAAGATTTTTTAAAATCTGTAGAACAAGAAGCTAAATATAATGTAAAAAGACTTAGAGGGCATCCGTCTATTGCATTATGGTGCGGAAATAATGAAGTTAGGTCAGCATGGAAAAATTGGGGATGGGAAAAAGATGTAATGGAAAATCAATCTCCTGAAATTGCAAGTGTGATTAGTAAAGCTTATGATGATGTTTTTCATAAAATTTTGCCTGAAGTCGTTAATAATTTAGATACTAGCACTGCTTATTGGCCTTCTTCACCAGGAAGTACTTTTTCTGGAGGAACAGAATCTTACACCAGTGGTGATGCACATTATTGGGGGGTTTGGTGGGGAAAAGAAGATTTTGAATCTTACAATCAAAAAGTACCTAGATTCATGTCTGAATTTGGATTTCAGTCATTCCCAGAGTTTTCAAGTGTTGACAAGTATACCAATGAATCTGATTATAGTATATATTCAGAAGTAATGAAATCTCATCAAAGATCAAGTATTGGAAATAGTACAATTGAAGACTATATGCTTAGGCATTATAATAAGCCAAAAAGCTTTAAAGGATATTTATATGTAAGTCAAATTTTACAAGCTTATGGTATGTCAATAGGAATGGAATCTCACAGGAGAAATAAAGGTTACTCCATGGGGAGTTTATATTGGCAGTTAAATGATTGTTGGCCAGTTGCATCTTGGTCAAGTATTGATTATTTTGGAAAATGGAAAGCTCTTCATTATTCTACCAAAAAAGCCTTTCAGCCAGTTTTAATTAATTTTCTCAAGACTGATAGTGAAATAGAATTACATATAATTTCGGATTTACTAGAATCAAAAGAAGTTGATTTAAATCTAAAAGTCTTAAGTTTTTCTGGTGAGGTTTTATATGAATTAAATAAAAGTTATTTATTGCAGCAAAACTCAACCATGAAAGCTGAAAGTTTGTCTATTGATTGGCTAAATAAAAACTTTGACCCTAACTCTAGTTTGTTGGTAGCCTCATTGTTTTCTGAGGAAATAGAAATTTCTAACAATAATTATTATCTGTCAGAATTTAAAGATATCAAATTAACAAAACCATTAATAGAATATGAGATAGATGAGCTAATAAATACCTTTGAAGTTAGTTTAAAGTCTAAAAATTTAGTTAAAAATGTTTTTGTTGATATAGCCTCAAGTCAAAATTTTTCAGATAATTATTTTGATATGATACCTGGTAAAGAATATAAAATATCCATCAATAAAGAGGAGTCTCTAACATTAGATGATATAAAAAGAAAAATTAATTTCTTGAGTTTATTTGATACTTATTAAGCTTTTGAGATGTTTTTAATAAAATCTAAAGGAGTTTGAAATCTTTTGCCTTTGTCGTCTAAATTTATTACACCTAATAAATTCATTTTGTTTTCTATCAATGCTGTTAATTTACTTAATTGAAACTCTATTTCCATTTTCTTTTGCACACCATTTATCTGATGATATAACACGTTTTCTTGATCAAATATTATTTCAGATGCATCAATTTTTCCCACAAGTATTTCTCTTGCTTGATGAGAAATTTCGATATTATTTATAAAATCTATGTAGATTGTATTTGCCATTCTGAAACTAACCCCAATTAGTTGTTTAATTTTTTTTTGGTATATATTCCATAGATTTTTATGTTTTTTTATTTCTAGTGAAACGTTAAGGTTAAAAAGTTCATACTCGTTATTGTATGCTGCTAATATCTCAGAGTTTTTGTCAAAATGTGTAAAGTATAGTGAAGTTTTTATTATTTTAATTAGTTTAAATATATTTTCATTAAACTTTATAAATCTGTTAATTCCTTTTGATTTATAAACAATATAATTATCATTAGAGTTATTTATAGTTGAAGTTTTTATATGTTTATATTTCACCATTTCTATTGGCGTCATTCCTTTAAAAATTATCATTGCTATAAATAATGAGATTGCCTGAAGCTCATATATGTCTTTTGAATTGAAGATGGCCTTTTCAATTTCAGTAACTTTTATTTTTCTAATAGTTGATTCTTTTTTATTTGTCTTCTCAATTAAGTTATTATCAAATATATTATTATTTACAATTAGGTCTTGTTTACGTGCCTTATTTACAATTACCTTTAGTTTTTTTAAGTATGCATTTACAGAAGAAATCTTTATGCCGTTAAATTGAGTATTTGCTTTAAATTGTACTAAATTCTCTCTATTAAGATCTTTTAAGTATAGCTCTCTATTTATTTCAAGATGTTTTCTAAATACACCAATAGTATTCAAATAGTCTTTTTTAGTGAATATAGATACATCATTAAAATTTTTATTTATAAAACTTTCTATAGATTTTACTTCAATACCATTTTTTAAATATTTTTCACACTGGGACAATTTCCATTTTCCTGAATTTAAATTCTCAAGAGCTTTAATTTTTTGTAATTTAAGTTTCTCTAATAAAATGTTTTTGGAGATGTGATTTGACTCTGTCTTACTAATTCCATCTTTAATGTAATTATCCATGTTTACATATAGCTCAGTTTTAATCTTTTTCCTGTAATTCGTGCCTTTAATATCAAAGTATATATTTGATAAATTATTTTTATTCCTATATGACGATATTTTAATTAATATTTTCAATTAGTGTTATAAATAAGTTATAATTTATTCGTGTTATAATTTTTTTTGATCTGTTAATAAACATTTTAATAATCAGAAAACTTTAATCAAAGTAAAGTGGTTGCAATTTACATAAATTGCTTAATATAACATAGAAATCTTATTTAATTAATTCTTTTAATGGGGTTTTTAAGAAAAAATGGAGATTAGTCTTTTTATCATAATGCGTCTAATCATTTGCGCTATTTAGTTATGCTTGTAGATTTTATATATAAAATAAGACTTTTGAAAAGCACTAAACTTATATTCTTTTCTTTCGGAATCTATTATAATCTAAGAAATAATTTATTCTTATTGAAAATTGGTGTCCTATGTCTTTTCCAAATAAATTATCTAAACTTTCTGTGTATGATATTAATGATTGATCGTCATTACTATAAATCTGATTTCTATATAAAACTGTTGCAGAACTTCCTGGAGCAAATCTCCAATTATATGATAAATCCAAATTCCAAATATTAAAGTTGGCATTCGGGTTCTCATCAAATGGATAGGCTGCTATTGAATTGCCAATTCCATTTTCTTGTAGACTATAATATCTTTTGTAATTAACACTACTCCAATAATTTCTGAATTCAAGAGCAATCTCTTTATACGAATCTACATTGTAAATCATATCAAATACCGCTTGATTTATTTTTACATCTCTTATTCCTATTATTACATCAGGCCCCTCATTTCCTGCGTAACCTAAATCATCCTCTTCTTTTGAGACTCCAATTCCCAGGCTAGTATTAAGTCTTTCTGATATTTTATAATTTAAACCTGCTGCAAAACCAAGTTTTTTATTTTCTTCTCCATAAAATTCATCAATACTTTTTAAAGCGTTTAATTCAATTGCGTAAACAAAATCTTTTGTATTATCTGAATCTAAATCGTAACGAAAGCCAAACTCTTTAGGCTTTAATACAAATAGACCATCAACTCTTGGTTCAAAAAAATCTTTATTTAATGTTCTAAGCTCAACTTCTAATCTATTTTTAAACAGTTTGTTTGTTTCAAAAAACAACTCAGCTTCGTAGTTGTTGTTTCTTTTTATTGAAGGAGTATACCTTCTTCCATGTCTTACTGATAATTTAAGCTCAAATTGATTAAAATATTTTGTTGGGTTAAAAATCTCATATGAAATATTGGCAAAAACATTTTGATTATTATACCATCTTGAGATACCCATGTCGTCCTGGTTATAGTTCTCGTCGGTAGTCCAAACCCCAGTCATCCATCTAAAATTACCCTTAGTTTTGTTAATTTTAAAAGTTGTTTTGTATCCATCTGTTGAATTTCCATTTTCTTTTATATCACTTCTTAGAACAGAACCTTCAATTCTATAATTATTTTTTTTTGTTCTATAATCTAAATTTAAAGTGGAAACTATAGCATTTCTAAAATTTGAATTACGATTTACACTTGTATTTAAAAATGTAATTGAAGAATTATTTTTAAGTTGCTGATCTAAAACAACTATATTGTAATTTGTGAGAGGTTCTAGGGTTACTTCTCTTTGATTTTGAGTTATTGAGTCCTGAAGTATAGCAGTTGTTTTTTTTGTTATTGCATTGAAGAATCCAATACCCAATTTATTGTCAGTTCTTCCAGAAACTTTAATTGCATTAATGAGATCTATTGAGTTATCCGAACTTAACACGGATTCATTATCTTGTAGATAATCTTCTGGATTCACATCTAAATCTCCTCCAATTCTTCTGCTGTAAAATACTCCTCCACGATCAAAAAGCTCAGTTCCTTCTGTAAAAAAAGCTCTCTTCTCATCAAATTGTTGCTCAAAAGGACTTAAGTTCAATTCTACATCATCAAATTTAACCTGTCCAAAGTCTGGTATTAATGTTGCATCTAAAGTAAAGGCCTCATTAATTCCATATTTTATGTCCATACCAGCCGAAAACCCGGTCCCTGTATTGCCTTTGTATAATTCTGAGTTAACCTGACTGTATGGATAAAAAAATAATCTTGTTGGAGGATCTATATTTTGTATTCCGTTAAGATTACCAAGATACTCACTATATGATCCAACCGATCTGTCAACATAATTCCAGGTATATATTTCATTAAGGTTAAAAATTCGTCTGTAAAAATTTAATCCCCAAGTTTGAATTTCTTTTTTGGGGAACCTTAACGCACTGTATGGAATTTTAAATTCTGCATACCATCCATTATCATCTTTAGAAACCTTCGCATCAAAAACTGCATCAAAGTTTGAATCCCCTTCATCATAGTCTCTAACAGATTTCATATCCGCTATAGTCCCTGCACTTGTAACAATAAAGCTTAAAAAATTAATATCGTCGTTGTAAGGATTTAAGCTGATCCCAATAAAATCTGTCTTTTTTTCATAAAACTCATCTCTTTGACTAATTTCACTAGCTATATTTTTACCATCTGGATCTAACATCGAAGCAGCAAAATATACGGCTTCGTCATCATATACAATTTTTACTGTAGTTGGATGAGAACTTCTTGCTGGACCAACATTTGAAGGTCTTAACATATAAAAATCAGAGTTAGTTTCAGCTGTAACCCAAGCATTATCATTTAATACCCCATCTATTATAGGTGTATCAGTAACTCTTTTGGCAAGGGCATTTTTTCTTACCTGTGAAAAACCAGTAAGGTTTAAACTGATAAGTAATATGCTTAAAATATAAAATCTAATATTCATTTTCTCTACACTCTGAACAAATATCTCTAAATAAATACTTTTGTATATCTAATTTTATGTTAAAAATTAATTAAATTTATATTTAATCAAAAAACAATAATAATTATGAAAAATTTCATTTATGTTACATTTTTATCCATTGTAGCATTTTCTTGTAACCCAAATCAAGAAGCAATGAAGACTTTTGAGGAAAACACCAAAACAATGGACATTCTTTTTGAAAGTTTTGCTAACGAATCTGTAGACTATTCAAAGTTTGCTGATGATGTGGTCTTTAAAGGTACTTTAGTTGGTGCTAAAGACTCATTATCTTTAGATGAAATCAAAGCAATACATAAAGAGCTTTTTGCTAAATATGATTTTAAGTATATGGCACCGATGAAATATTTGACAGGAGTTAATGCTGATACTGGTGTAACAGATGGTTCTGTAAGAATGTATTATGACCAGGAAGTAACTCTTACTGCTACTGACTCCACACAAGCAAAATCTGTTATTGTATCCATTTATGAATCATTTGATTTTAACGAAGAAGGAAAAGTTACCTATGTCCAATGGTATTGTGATTGGACTGGCTCTTTAGCTTATTTAGAAGAATGATTTAAAATTAATCACAAAAAAAGTCCAAACAATTTGTTTGGACTTTTTTTGTTTATGGCAAAGCTGCGATGTTATTTAGGGTTATAGACTCTAACTCCATTTTTATAAACATCATTTTTATCTAAACTCATTTTTTTAGTTTTAAATTTAGAATATAAATCCATTTGATCGTTATAATGCTTTGAGCTTGGTTCATCACTAGCTCCATAAGAAATAATACTTTCTATTTCTACAATGTCGTCTTTAAATTTAACAAGTGAAATATAGGATTCTCCGTGTGTGATTTTAATTTTACCATCTTTATATTTAGTACCTTTCATTGCAGTTATTACATCAGGTAATCCAAAAATACCGATCTCTTTATCACCTCTAACAAGCTTTTGAAAATCACCTAATTTTATATTAACTGAATTAAAATGTTTTAGCAAATGATCTTTAGTATGCGTAATTAGATCTATTATTTCAATTTCGTCAAATATTTTTTTATAATTTATATTTTTAAACTTATTTATCAGTTTATAATATAAAACTGCATAATTCGCCGCCCCAATAGAATTGGGGTCTGTTGACATGTCCCAGTTTTGTAAATTTAGAATGACGTCGGATAATTTTGGGTATTTTAAAGGATCAATTTTCCAAATAACATTTATGTCAAGAAAACTATAATTTAATGGTCTAGGAAGTTTGTGATCATATTTGATTTGCTTAAAAGTCTTATAATCTATTGTATCGTAAGAATTAATTAAATTTCTAATTCTTGTACTTCTGTTATTATCATATGTCTCAAAATTCATTGTTTTTGAAAAATTCTCTTCTTTAGGATTCTCTTTAGCACTTGTAGATTTAAAAGGGGAATGATTTGCATTGTAAATAAATCCCGATTTAGGATTAATAACCTGCGGAAGATCTTTTATTTCGTAATATTCTTTCCATAAGTTTTTACTTTTACTTCCGTCCACTATTTTAGTCCAATCGTTTTGTTCATTTCTAATTGGAATTATTCCATTTGAGATATAAAAAATAGTATCATTTTTATCTGCATAACCAATATTATAACCTGGAATTGATTTCATATTCAAAACATCATAAAACTCGTTAAATGATGTTGCTTTATTCATTCTCCACCATTGCTCTAGCGCTTTTATGTTATATAGGCTTGGAGTTCTAACAGAGTAGAATCCGGATTTATTTTTTAAAGTTGGACCGAAAACACTTTTGTAATAAGTTTTTTTGATCCCTATATTAATTCCGAGTATTCTATATTTTAATTTTGCTTTGAACTTTTCTAGTTTATACTCTTTATCATCTACTATATATATATTCTTTTTCGAGTTATGCATTTTTAACTTAAATAAATCTGCCTTATCTGGGTAATTTACTGTATGTGTCCATGCTAAATGTTCATTAACACCAGTTAAGATACAAGGTGCTCCTGCAAAAGTAGCACCAAGTATGTTTGTACCCTCTTCACTATTTAAATGAACCTCATACCATGAATTTGGGCCATCTAATGGTTGATGAGTATTAATAGCAAGATAGGTTTCGCCATTATTTGTCTTATTGTTATTAAAAGCAAATGTGTTAGATCCTTGAATGTCTTCGTTTATTCCGAGGTTTGATAAATCATAAGTATTATTAGAAATTATTTTACTTACTAATTGATCTGCACCATTAGAAATAAATAACTGCAAAAAAGAGTAATTCAACATCTTTTTTGGTGTAACTGGAAATAATTCTTCAACTAAGACCTTATCTGGGTGTAGTTCTGCATATCTATTGAGTCCTTGCGAGTACCCCTCAAGAAGTTTTACAAAATCTTTGGAAAGAGTTCCAAACAGTTTTTCTACTGTTTTGTCAGACTCTATAAACTGAGTTAAAAAATCTACTATTATTCCCTCATTAGCTAAATAGCTACTTAGTAATTGATTTCCGGCTAAATAGGCTTTTTGAATAGTCATAAAATCATCTTCACTATGTGCCCATGCTAGTCCGTAAGAAGTATCTGCATCTGTCTTTCCGTAAATATGTGGAACCCCATAAGCGTCTCTGACTATTTCAATATCGAGAGGGTTTATCTGTCCATAAGAAATTGATATAGAAATAAAAAAAATAAAGATTTTGTACATAAGTTTATTTATTATAGTTTTTTTTCAATAAAACTTATATTAGAATTCATTATCTCTGTTAAAATGTCTTCTAAAATTATTTTATAATTTCGTATAGTTTCATCATTTACTATTGAAGTATTATCAAATCTTGTACCGAAGTTGAATTTTAATAAGCCAGATTTTAAATTTTTAAATGATATTATACCAATCTCTATTGGCAAGTTTTGATTATTAGTCATACTGTAAGCATATGCATAAAATAGTAGTTGAAACCAATTTTTAATCTTATCGTAATCCATTTCTAGATTTTCCCAACTTGAAATATTTAGTTCTCTTTTTTCTATTTTTTTTCCTGTCTTATAGTCTATGATTCTAAGTGATCCATTTAAATTATCAATTCTATCAATTTGCCCCTTTAGATTAATCTCTTCTTTAAATTTTTTACTTTGAAATTTTACATTAAAATTTTCTTCAATTCCAATAATTTGGATTTTATTTCCTTTTTCTATTGATTCAATTTCAAGTTTAATAAAATCAGAAATATATTTAATGGCAACTTTTAATATAATCAAGTTTTTCCCAGTTTTGAATTGGCCATTATTATAGATTATTTTGAATTGGTTCTTTACTATTTTATCTAATTTCTTTAATTGAGCCTTTAAGTATTCTGTTGTTATAAATTTATTTATTAAAGGTTTGTATATCTCTTTTAAAGATTCATGAATTACAGTCCCCAAAGTGTTGGATTCAATAGTTTCTTCAACTCTCAATTCATCAGGTATTTTTAATATTTTTTTGTAGTAAAAAGTTAATGGTTCTCTAATATATGATAGAATAGATGAAGCAGAGAATCCCTTTTTTGCTAAGTTTTTTAAATCATTTATTATTTCATTTGTTTTAGAGATTTCAATTAAATTTTCCTCATTTTTAGGAGTGTATGAATTGATAATTATTTGATTAATTTTATGTATACCCTCAAACTCTAGTTGCCTTATAAATCTACTTTTCTCACCCCCTTTTAGCGCATCTACTTCAGTATTATAAATTAAATGAACATTCTTAGCTCTTTGAATGAGTCTATAAAAGTGATAAGAGTAAATAGCGTCTTGTTCTTTGTATGTTGGAATATTATTATCAATTTTTACATCGAATGGGATAAATGAATTTTCGGTATTTCCCGAGGGAAGAACTCCTTCATTTACAGAGCTTATTATAACTGTTTCAAAATCTAAAACTCTAGATTCTAAAAGTCCCATTATTTGAATCTTTGAAAAAGACTCACTATTAAATTTTAATCTCTCATTTCTTACTATGTCTTGGAACAAATCAAATAAAATAGTAATGGAATTTATAAACTTAAATTTTTTCTTAAGAACAAATAATTCATTAAAAATCTCATTAAATCTATAAAGGTGTTCAACTGTCAAGATTCCACCATCTTTAATTAAGAAACTATTTCTAATTTGTGTTATTAATTCTTTGGAATTTGATATTGCTATATCAACATTGTCAGACCAACTTTTAAATAATAGTTTTATTAACCCTTTCTTAACTTTTATGTTGCTGATCAAAAATTCTAACTTAATATTTACAATATTTCCATTATTTATTTTTTCAATAATTAGATCTGAATAATTTATTTCCTCTAAATTAAAGAGAGGTTTTATTAATTCGTGGGATAATATTGATATTACATCTTTATAGTAATAAGTAGTTTGTGCCTTTGTATGTAGCCTAAATAGTTTATAAAACAGAGAACTAACAGAACTAGAAAAAAGTGGAAACCCCATTGTTATATTAACCCCATCAACTCCTTTAGGTAATGAATTTAGCATTGGAATTAACAAGGATTCATCCCCAAGTATTATAGCTATTTTTCCTTCATTTCCAATATTTTTTTTTACTATTTCGCCTATATATTTAACCTGACCTATATTTTTTGAAATGCCTACTGAATCAATATTTTTTTTTGCAGAGTAGTTGTCATTAATCCAATTTATTTCCTTGTTTTTATAGTAAGGCCAATTGCTTCTGTACTGATTTATAAAAAATGCTGAATTATTAAAAGTTGAGTTTATTGAGATTTTATCTATATCCCAATAAATTTCAGCTAATCCTGTTTTTAAGAATTCCTGAATAACTAAAGATTCAATTTTGTTTAATGCGTTAAAACCAATAAACACGTATTTTAGATCTGCTTTTTTTTTAATATAATTTTGGACATTATTTAGAGCTTTTTTTTCTAAAATTCCCTGATAACCTGAGTTTATATTTAAAAGGTGATTTGAGAATTCCCTATAGTAACTTTTGATATTACTCCAAAAATATAGATGTCTTTTTACCAGCTCTGTTGGATTAGAATCTAAAGACCAATGATCCATCTCTTTAACTGCCTTTAAATAATCAAATACTTGGCTTGGATCTTCTATTTCTTTATCAATTAAATTAAAGTCCTGAATTAATATTCTACTCCATTTGATAAAATCTTCAAATTTTTCTTGTTTATCTTTGGGAGTAATTTTTAAGTAAATTGAATAAAATTCAAATATTAACTCTGTATTTGAAAGAAGTTTTAGCTCAGACAGTTCTTCAATAAAATTTTCTATACTTACAATTTCAGGCGAAAAAATTGTTCTAGAAATTACTTTTGAAAGTGTTTTTTTGAGATGGTAGCCAGATCTTTTATTTGGAAGAATAAAAATAGATTGAGAAAAATCAAAATTTTGATTTTTAAGATCTAAAAGAACTTTCTTTATAAAACTATCCATTTCATAAAAATAAAAAACGCTTCTTAATTAAGAAGCGTTTTTTAAATATATAATTTTAAAAGAATTTTTAGGTTATCTTATAAATTACTTAACAAGAATAATCTCTACTCTCCTATTATTAGCTCTACCTGCTCTTGTGTCATTAGTATCAATTGGAGCTGATTCACCAAATCCTTTGGCGGTTAATCTTGATGCAGCTACACCACTGTTAGTTAAATAATCTACAACAGCTTTTGCTCTTTTATCAGAAATCTTTTGATTAACTTTTTTTGAACCTTTACTATCACAATGCCCTTCTACAGAGAAATTAGCTTTTGGGTATGCCATTAAAATTTCAACAATCGCATCAAGTACTGGTGGAGTTCCATCAGTAAATTCTGAAGAGTCAAATGCGAAATTTATTGTTCTAGAGTAATCAACTAGTTGAGCTAAAGCTTCGTCACTTGGATATATTTCAGGACAACCATTATTAGCCACTGAACCTGCTTCAGAAGGACAGTCATCGTCTTTGTCTAAAACGCTATCACCATCACTGTCAGGCCACGGACATCCTCCATTAGCTCTTGGTCCTGCAACATTTGGACACGCATCTTTTGAGTTAGCAATTCCATCTCCATCAGAGTCTGGGCAACCTTCTAAAGAAGCTAATCCAGCCTTGTTTGGACATGCATCATTGTTGTCTGAAACACCATCACCGTCAGAATCTGGACAACCATCATATTCTAGACTTCCAGCTAAGAGTGGACATGTGTCTTCACTATCTTGAATCCCATCACCATCAGAATCTGGACAGCCATTAAATTCTTTTAATCCTGGAACCTCTGGACATGTATCATGTTTGTCATAAACACCATCTCCATCTGTATCAGTACCACCAAATTTTACAGAAAGTCCAATTGAGTATCTCATACTGCCACCCTCGTCAATTAGTGGGTAAGTACCACCTGCATTTACTAATTCATTCATCGCTATCGCAGTATTCCCTCTACCGTCATCAGATAAATTAAGTTTGTAATCTACCTGAGCAGTTAAACCCCATACATCTGAAAACCAGTAATTCATACCAAGACTTGCATTTGAAGTCATCCAGTATTGTGTATCCATCCATGTTTTTCCTAAACCTAATCCAACAAACGGCTCCATTTTCTGCATGTTAAGATCTTCACCTAAGCTATATTTAAGCATCAAATCACCTGCAAAATATTTTACGTCATTTACAAACTCAGCACCATCTGCAAATTTTGAGATTGAGTTTACAGATCCACTAAGACCAAGTGAGAAATTATCTCCTAAATATTTTGAAAGAGTGAACATAGATAATCCACTAGAAACATTCCAATTTTCATCAACGGCAAAATATTCATCGAACTTAGTATTTTCATCTGCATCTAAATCAACAGCGTTAATACCAAATGAGAATTGCCAAGGATTATTATTGTCCTGAGCATACATGTTTGAGTAACTAATTGTGATTAAAAGTAATAACAATAGTTTGCTAAAATTTTTCATAATTTTTTTATTAAGATTTATTATCTCCTGCAAAAGTATGATTTTTCCTATAATTATTATCATATAGAATCAAAAAAACGTACTTTTTTTAAAATTTAGAAATAATTTCATACAAAAAAATTACTAATTCCAGATAGCAATGGTAATTTAATGTATATATTTGAAATTATGTAATATGCAGTGAATCAGTATATTATAAATATATTCTTGAGTATTCAATTAACAAATAGACCTACTAGTTATCTTTACCACCAAATTTTACAGTAAATCCAAAAGAATATCTCATGGTCTCACCTTCGTCTAGCATTACTGTATTTCCTCTTCCATTTTCAGACATATTAAGTTTGTAATCTGCTTGTGCAGTTAAGCCCCACACATCAGAAAACCAGTAGTTCATTCCAAGACTTGCATTTGAAGTCATGAATGATAAAGAATCCATCCATGTTTTTCCTAAACCTAATCCAACAAATGGCTGCATATTTTCACAATTTAAAGCTTCAGCTAAACTATATTTAAGTATCAAATCACCTGCGAAGTAAGTAGCATCGTTTATAAACTCAGCGCCGTCTGAAAATTTTGAGATTGAGTTTACAGACCCACTAATACCAAGAGATATATTATCACCTAAATATTTAGAAAGAGTAAACATAGATAATCCACTAGAAACGTTCCAGTTTTCATCTACCGCAAAAAATTCGTCTGCATTTAGATCAATTGCATTTATTCCAAATGAAAACTGCCAAGGGTTATTTTCATCTTGAGAATATGCATTTGCGTAATTAAAAGTTATCAATATAGCCAATACTAATTTGCTAAAATTTTTCATAATAATATTTATTTTATAATTTTTTATACTTTTAAAGATATCAATTAATAATGAATTGATTTTTAACTATCATTAAGATTTAAAAATTATTACAGTACTTAAATTTTAATCACCTCTAATTTGTTTGCTGTATTTATGATAATTTTATCTTTAACTTTATAACCCATACTACTCAAAACTACTTCATAATTACTAAGTTGATCATAATCTTCTTTTTTTAATTTACCTGTTTTGTAGTCGATTATACATATTTCTTTTTCTGAAGTAAAAACTATTCTGTCTGCTCTAATTGGGTTACTGTTTTTTAAAATTATATCTTTTTCGTTGTATGATTTTAAATCAGGATTGTATAAGTTTCTCAACTTTTCGTGGTCTAAAATTTCAAATATTGTTTGTCTATAATTTTCTTTCAAATTTGTACTAATTATGCCATCATCGTAGAAATCGTTTAAAACTTTATCAAGGTCCTGCTTAGATTTTATTTTAGACATAATTTCATGTAATAAATTCCCATTATTAGTAGCTTCTTCAATAGACTTCCCCCATATTTTCGCAGATTTAGCATCAATATTTATATCGTGAACTTCCTTTGGGTTAATTATAAATTCATCAATAATTGATGTATTGAGTATTTTTCTTGCAAAATCTTTTTTTATTTTTTGACCAAACTCAAAAGTCTCTTTATTTTCCTCCCATAAATTATTACTCTTTAAATAATTAATAAACATCCCTGAATATTTTTTTAAGTTTTCCTCTCCCTTATTGTTACATGAATTAGAGCATATTATATGAAGTTCATTTTGAGCTCTTGTTAATGCTACATAAAGTAAATTGATATTATCTAATTCTAAGTTCATTAGATGAGTTTTATATATAGAATTACCAATATCTTCAAAAAACTCAAAATCCTTATTAAAATTTAAGAGCAAATTATTAAAACCATTATATTCGTCTCTACTAACTGGATACCACTCTTTTGCATCTTTTTCTTTGTAAATATCTATATCTGCGTATGCATAAATAACAACAGGAAATTCAAGTCCCTTTGATTTATGGATAGTCATTATCTGAACTGCATCACTTTCATCAGGGGCTACAATACTTAAGGTATCTTTTTTTGACTCATAATGATCAATAAAGTCTAGTATATTAGCAAAATTTTTATTTGAATAATCAAAAGCAAAATCAAGAAAAAATTGAATATAATTATTTGACTTTTTAGATAATTTGAACGCAAAAATAATATATTCAATTGCTTCATAAAGAGATGATTTTGTTAAAATATTATAATCAAAATGCAAATTAAGTTTATGCAGTTCTTCGAAAAAATCTTTTTTTGGTTTTTTTATTAATTCCTTAATAAAGTTGTGTTTTGATTTTTTTAAATTCTTTTTCCTGTGTAAATAATTTATAATATTTAACTTTGAATTCATTAGTTTAGGCTGAGAACAAAACTTTAAAATTGCTATAATAAATTCTACATCTTCAGATTTGCTAATTAAAAGTGTCTCAGAAGAGATGATATTTATATCTTTTTTGTTTAAAAAGTCAGAAATTTTCACTCCTTGATCATTGGTTCTTACAAGAATGCAGATATCTCTTAATTCGAAATTATTCTTTAAACTATCTTCAACAATTTGCTGTATTTTTAAATTGTAAGCATTTTCTTTTTTTGCATTAGAATCTAAATTTTCTAATATGTTAACTCCAACATAACCTCCTAAATTATTGTTATATTCTTGTTGGCAATTTTTATAAATTTTTTTATGAACTTCTGAAGTAAATACAAATTGACTAATGTGATAGAAAAACGAATTATTAAATTTAATTATTTCATCTTTACTCCTATAATTAGTTTCTAAATTAATCACTTTGCTTTTAGTGAAAAAGTCAGTATTGTTATTGCAAAGTTTTAGTAATTGTTCGGGCTCTCCACCTCTCCACCTGTAAATAGCTTGTTTTATATCTCCTGAAATTGATAAAGATGAATCTTCTGAAGAAAGAGAGTTTTCAATAAGTGGTACTAAATTAGTCCATTGTAATTTAGAGGTGTCCTGAAATTCGTCGATAAAAAAGTGTTTATATTTTACACCTATTTTTTCATAAACAAAAAGTGCAGGTTGATTTTTGATTTGATTATTTACGATTTTGTTAAATTCAGAAATAAGAATAATGTTTTTTTCTTTTTTAATAATTTCTAATTCTGAATTTATGTGTTTAAGAATTGATAAAGGTCTGTTATTTGATTGAATATTTTCATAAAATTTAAATTTGAATATCTTTTTCTTTAAACTAGTAAAAATGACATAAAGTTCATCTTTTATTAAATCTATTATGCTTTTTTTATCTTCTGCTAATGTTTTTTTATATAAATAACCACTTTTAACGTTTGACTCTAATTGACTTGAATATAACGCATTAAAATTTTTTGACTTCACCTTTTTTAAATGTTTAGTTAAAGCTTGACTTAAAAAATCACTATCATTTAAGCCTTTACTGTAAATTAAGTTTAGGCAATTAGTGGCCTCATTTACAATTTTTGATTCAGTTTTTATTTTCTTATCATCAATTAGTTTTTTTAACTTTTCAAAATCCTCCAAATTTTTACACTCTATAGCCGATATTTGTTCAAAGTGATTTTCATTTAGTAATAATTTAGAAATATTATTTAAGTCATACTCTATATCCCAACTTTTATCATTAGCAGATTTTTCAAATGAAAAATTAATAAGAGTTTTTGTTAATTTTTTATCAACTCCAGCCCTTGATATTAATTTAGCGGTGGACTCTTCTAGTAAATCCTTAGTTTTAATTTCTACTTCATAATTAACAGGAATTTTTATTTCGTAAGCAAAATTTCTTATAATTTTTTGTGTAAACTTATCTATTGTTGAGATATTAAAAGAAGCATAATTTATTAGAATTGATTTCAATATTGAAATCGATTTTGATTGAATTTCTAGATTAGTTAAACCTGTTTCTTTTTTAATAGAATTTAAAAGAGGATTGTTTTTATCATTTATTGTTATTTTGGTAAGTTGATTTAAACTATCAATTATTCTACTTTTCATTTCATTTACAGCTTTATTTGTAAATGTTATGGACAGAATCCTTTTATAAGAATCAATCTGGGGATCAGTAAGCAAAATTTTTAAATATTCCTTAACCAGGTTAAAAGTTTTACCACTTCCTGCTGATGCATTATATATGTTATAGAAATGTTTCAAGCATTATAGATTACTTAACCAAATTAAGTATTCTATATTACTTATTAATAATCCTTTTTGTAAATTTGTATATTATATAAATATTAATCTAAAAAAATAATACAATGGGATTTAAATTACCAGAGCTGAACTTTTCATATGATGCATTAGAACCATCTATCGATGCTAGAACGATGAAAATTCATCATTCTAAACATCACAATGGTTACACTAATAATTTAAACAATGCTATAGTCGATACAGATTTAGATTCTGCTTCAATTGAGTCTATTCTAGCTAATCTTGATATGGATAATAAAGGGTTGAGAAATAATGCCGGAGGTTATTATAATCACAAATTGTTCTGGGAAGTAATTTCACCCGTTGATAATAATGGTATCTCAGATACTATGTTAGATCTTATCAATACTTCATTTGGTTCTTTTGACACATTTAAAGATAAGTTTTCAAAAGCTGCTGCTACCCAGTTTGGTTCAGGATGGGCATGGCTTTGTGTTATGGATGATGGAAAACTTGAAGTTTGCGGAACTGCCAATCAAGACAATCCTTTAATGCCAAATATTGGATGTGGAGGTACACCTATTTTAGGTGTAGATGTTTGGGAACATGCTTATTATTTAAACTATCAAAATAGACGAGTAGATTATATTTCTGCATTTATGGATTTAATAAATTGGAAAGTCGTTGAAAATAAGTATTTATCTAAATAAATAAAAAAGGCGAACATAGTCCGCCTTTTTCCCCCAAATCAAATCACTTAATAAAGAAATTATAAAGTGAAAGTATAAATATATTCTCCTTCACATTTAATCATTTATATATTACACTTTAGTTGTTTAATTATTAGTAGTTAAATGTTTAAATATTAAAGAGAGTGAAAAAGTAATTAGTAGGCTCTCTTTTTATTTCCTTCGTAGAAGTTTATAAATGCGTTGTTTACGACCCTATTACCACCATTTGTTGGGTAGTTTCCTGTAAAGTACCAATCTCCTAAATTATTAGGGCAGGCCTTGTGTAGATTTTCGATTGATTGAAAGATAATTTTAACTTCAGCGCTGTTAACATCTGTACTCAATAGAGAAGTAATCATATTAGAAATTTCTTCAGCAGAAAATAAAGCATATAGATCTTTTACATAATTAGTTATCTCTGAATCTGCTAAAAGTTCTTGCTTTTTACATTTTTTATATGTTGATTCAATTAATGAATATTGTTTGGTTTCTTTTAAAAGTGACAATAGTGCTTTAAAAGCTATAAGACTTTCTAAGTTTGCCATATCAATACCGTAACAATCTGGGTATCTGATTTGTGGTGCAGACGAAACAACAATTATTTTTTTAGGTCCAAGTCGATCAAGCATTTTTAAGATACTTTTTTTAAGAGTTGTACCTCTAACTATACTATCATCTATAATAACCAAAGTATCAGTTTTTTTAATTACCCCATATGTTATATCATAAACATGCTCCACTAGGTCATCCCTGCTACTATCCTCTGTAATAAAAGTCCTAAGTTTAACATCTTTTATAGCAATCTTTTCAATTCTAGCTTTTTCACTTAGTATTTTAATTATTTCCTCTTCTGAAATATCAGTATTATTTAATATTTTATTTGTTTTTTTCTTGATTAAATAGTTATCTACACTTTCAACCATTCCATAAAATGATGTTTCAGCAGTGTTGGGGATGTAAGAAAAAACAGAGTTACTTATATCATAATTAATTTCTTTTAAAATTGTAGGCATTATTAGTTTTCCTAGCTCTTTTCTTTCTTTATAGATATCAGCATCACTACCTCTTGAGAAGTAAATTCTTTCAAATGAACATGATTTTTTTTCAGTTGGGGGTAGTATCTCTTTTATAGTTAATTCTCCTGCTTTATTTATTAACAATGCATTACCAGGTGGAACCTCTTTAATTTGATTTAATTTTAAATTAAATGCAGTTTGAATAGCAGGCCTTTCAGATGCAACTACTATAATTTCGTCATCTTTATAGTAAAAGGCTGGTCTTATTCCTGCAGGATCTCTAAGAATAAAAGAATCTCCGTGTCCGATCATACCTCCAATAACATATCCTCCGTCCCAATCTTTTGAAGATTTTTTTAATATTTTACTGACTTTTAACCTTTTAGTAATTAAAGGTGAACATTCAGACTTGGTAAAGCCTTCTTTTTTTAAATCTTTATAAATTTTTCTAACTTGAGCATCTAAAAAATGACCAATTTTTTCCATTATGGTAATTGTGTCAGTGTATTCCTTTGGATGCTGACCCAATTCTACAAGATTATTGAACAAATCTTTGACATTGGTCATATTAAAATTTCCAGCTAGAATTAAATTTCTGTGTTTCCAATTGTTTTGTCTTAAAAAAGGGTGCACACTTTCTACGCTGTTTTTACCAAAAGTTCCATACCTAACATGTCCAAGCATTACTTCCCCAATATATGGGATATGTTTTTTTTGAAGAGAAACATCATCTTTTAATAAAGGATTACTTTCTAAAGTATCATTAATTCTATTGTTGATTTTTGAAAAAACATCTTGAATTGGTTGCTGTTCAATTGACCTAACCCTACTTATATATCTTTCACCAGGCTCAACATCAAATTTAATACTGGCAAAACCCGCACCGTCTTGACCTCTATTGTGTTGTTTTTCCATCAAGAGATACATTTTATTTATTCCATAAAATGTAGACCCATACTTTTTTTTATAATAATCTAATGGCTTAAGAAGTCTAATATGGGCAATTCCACATTCGTGTTTTAAAGCATCACTCATTACAGATATATTATGGTCTTGTTAAAAAACAAAAATAGAATCAATTTTTACAAATATCTAAAAAAAGTGATTTATTTTATTTTTTAATTTTGGATACTCTTTTTTCAATAAGATTAATATCTAAATTCATTATGTTATTTGGCCCAAAATCTTCAATGCAATATGATGCAATTGCAGTTCCATACATAACTCCATTTTTAACTTCATCAAATGAAATCTTTGAACAACTTGCTAAATATCCTGCTAATCCACCTGCAAATGTATCTCCTGCTCCAGTGGGGTCCTTAACTTTTTCAGTAGGAAATATTGGACAATTATAATAATCATCTTCACCAAAAACTAGTGAACCAAACTCTCCTTTTTTAATGATTAAAAATTTAGGCCCAATATCAGATATTTTCTGTGCTGCGATCTTCAAATCACTTTCACCAGTTAATTGTTCAGCCTCTTGGTCGTTAATACATAATAAATCAACTTTGGAAATCACATTAATTAACTCATCAAGAGAGTTATCCATCCAGTAATTCATTGTATCTAAGATTACAAGTTTTGGTTTTGAGTTCATTTGTTCCAGAACACTTAATTGAGTAGAAGGATGTAAGTTTCCAAGAAGGACTATATCTGCATTTTTATAATTGTTTGGGACTTTAGGTTTAAAATCTGCAAGAACATTTAGTTCGGTGTTTAAAGTATCTCTATGATTCATGTTTACATGGTAAAGACCTTTCCAAAAAAAAGTTTTTCCACCTTTAACAATTTCAATACCAGAAATATCTATTTTTTTTGTTTTCAAAAGAGTTAAATATTCTTCAGGGAAATCACTACCAACAACCGAAACTATAGCGTTATTAATATTAAAAACTGATGAGGATATTCCAATAAACATGCCTGAACCCCCTAAAATTCTATCTACTTTGCCAAACGGGGTTTCAATTGAATCAAAAGCGACTGTACCAACTATAAGTAATTTATTCATTTTTTAATTTTATTTGAAAAATGCGAATATAAACTATTTTCGTCCGAAATCTGCAGGGATTTCACCCCAAATTTTCGTTTTCCATTTCAATATTTTTGTTTGATAAGTATTAGATTTAAGCCATAATATAGCTCTATCAATTAATAAAAATAGATTTTCATTTTCGTTAGTCCTTTCTAATTTAGTATTACATTTTTTTTTGCTAACCCAACTTATTGCAGTAATAGAATCAGTGTAAATGGGTTTATTACTTTTCATCTTCTTTAATTCTGCTAATCCGTGGACCAAAGCCAAAAACTCACCAATATTATTAGTTCCTTTTTTAAACGGACCGAGATTAAATAATAGTTTTTTTGTTTTGGTGTCTACCCCTTGGTATTCCATAATGCCAGGATTCCCACTTGATGCAGCATCTACAGAAATAGAATTATAATTTGGAAGTTCATCACTCTTAAAAAGCTTAGATTTAGCAAGGTGAATTTTATGACCTTCAGTTAGTGCATTGTTAGCATCTTTTAAATTTTCAAAAGACTTATATTTTGCCCCTTTAAAATTATTAATTTGTATTTTACACTGTTCCCAAGAATTATAGACGCCTTTTTTATGACCTTTCCAAACTACATAATATTTTATTTTTTTCTTCATTTTAGTTAATAAGTCTTGCAACAACATCTGGAAAATACTTCATTTCTAAGCTATTAATTTTTTTTGCTAAGCTATCAATACTTTCATTTTTTTCTAATCTAATTTTTTTTTGGAAAATAATCTCTCCTTCATCATAATTACGGTTAACCTTATGTATTGTAATACCACTGAAGAGTTCTTTGTTTTCAATTACTGCAGCATGAACATAATTGCCATACATTCCTTTACCACCATACTTTGGTAAAAGTGAAGGGTGAATATTTATTATAGGGAAACTCATTTCAATAAAATTAACTGGAATTTTTAATAAGAACCCAGCTAGTATTATCATATCTGGATTGATTTTTAAAATTTTTTGTTCTACTAATGATGAGTTGTAAAATACTTGTTTTTCAAATACTTCACATTTAATATTTAGCGCTTTACATCTTTTGATTATTCCAGCTTTTGGGTTGTTAGTTAAAACAAGCCAATTGACTTTTACTTTATTTGCCGAAAATTTTAAAATTAAGTTTTCTGCATTTGAACCACTACCAGAGGCAAAAATTATTATGTTTTTTATTTTTGACATTCAAAAAAACTTATTAAATTTTCAATAATATTAGCCATTTAAATTAAATAAATTGCACATTTCCTTTCTAAATAGTTAAATTAAAATAAAGTTTTTTATTTTTGTCAACTATAACTAAATATTAAATTAATAAAACTTAAAATTATGTCAGACATTGAATCAAGAGTTAAAGCTATTATTGTAGATAAATTAGGAGTAGATGAAAATGAAGTTGTTACTGAAGCAAGCTTCACAAATGACCTAGGGGCAGACTCTCTAGATACTGTAGAATTAATCATGGAATTTGAAAAAGAATTTGATATTCAAATACCAGATGATCAGGCAGAAAACATTTCTACTGTTGGTCAGGCAGTTTCTTACATTGAAAGTGTGTAAATAAAATTTTTTATGGAATTAAAAAGAGTTGTTGTTACAGGTCTTGGTGCTCTTACCCCGATTGGAAATAATGTTAATGAGTATTGGGATAACTTAATTAGTGGCAAGAGTGGTGCTGCGCCAATAACTTATTTTGATACTGAAAAATTTAAAACAAAATTTGCATGTGAACTAAAAGGTTTTAATGCCTTAGATTTTCTTGACAGAAAAGAAGCTCGAAAAATGGATAGGTTTACCCAATATGCTATGGTAGCTTCTGAAGAAGCTATTAGTGATTCAAAAATTGATTTAGAATCAATTGATAATTACCGAGCTGGAGTAATATGGGGGAGTGGAATAGGTGGAATCGAAACTTTTCAAAATGAAGTAATTAATTTTGCTTCCGGTGATGGAACACCAAGATTTAATCCGTTCTTTATCCCTAAAATGATTGGAGATATAGCTCCTGGGCACATATCGATGAAATATAATTTTATGGGACCAAGTTATACCACTGTTTCTGCTTGTGCCTCTTCAGCAAATGCAATGGTGGATGCTCTTAATTACATTAGACTTGGTCATTGTGATATAATCATTACTGGCGGTAGTGAAGCAGGAGTTAATAAAGCAGGCATGGGAGGTTTTAATGCCATGCATGCATTATCCACAAGAAACGAAGATCCTGCAACAGCATCTAGACCATTTGATTCAACAAGAGACGGTTTTGTTTTGGGCGAAGGATCAGGAGCTATAATTCTAGAAGAATATGAGCATGCAAAAGCTAGAGGAGCAAAAATATATGCTGAACTTATTGGAGGAGGACTATCTTCAGACGCATACCATATAACTTCACCTCATCCTGAGGGACTAGGGGTTAAAGCTGTTATAAAAAATTGCTTAAATAACGCAGGGGTTTCCATTAATCAAGTAGATGCAATAAACACTCATGGTACATCAACTCCTTTGGGTGATGTCGCAGAGCTTAAAGCAATTTCAGATGTTTTTGGGGATCATGCTAAAAACATTAATATAAATTCAACAAAGTCTATGACAGGACATTTACTTGGTGCAGCTGGAGCAGTTGAAGCTATTTCCGTTATTTTATCAATTAAAAACGGTATTGTTCCTCCAACTATTAACCACAAGAACTCTGATGAAAGTATAAATCCGTCTTTAAATTTAACATTAAATAAAGCTCAAAAGAGAGATATAAATATAGCAATGAGTAACACTTTTGGCTTTGGAGGTCATAATGCTTGTGTTATTTTTAAGAAATACATTAATTAATGGGTAATTCAATACTGAATAAATTTAACCTATTTAATAAAAAAGACAACTTCTATTTTGAAATTAAAAAACTTCTAAAATTTACTCCAAATTCAATTCATTATTACAAAACAGCTTTCACTCATAGATCTTTAAATGTAAAGGATATAAATGGCATTGCAGTAAATTATGAAAGACTTGAATTCCTTGGAGATTCTATATTAAGTTCTATTATTTCAACCTACCTTTTTAATCAAATTCCTGAAGCTTCTGAAGGTTATTTGACAAAAATGAGATCCAAGATTGTTAGCCGAAAACATTTAAATGAATTAGGTCAAGAATTAAATTTAACTCAACACTTAACTTGTGATTTGAACATTGAGAATTATGGTGAAAATATTGAAGGAAATTTATTTGAGTCGCTAGTCGGAGCTATTTTTTTAGATAAAGGCTATAAATATGCTAAGAAGTTTATATTCCAAAGTGTGATTATTCCACATGTTGACCTTAAAAAACTTGATGGAAAAATAATAAGTTATAAGACATTGATTATTGAATGGTGCCAGAAAAATAAATTAAAATATTGCTATGAAACATTTGAAGATTCTGGTAATGATAGTGTTAAGCATTTCACCTCTAACTTACAAATATCAAGTTTTCAGTTAGTTAAAGCGAGGTCTACATCAAAGAAAAAGGCTGAAGAAAAAGTTTCACAAAGAGCCTTTTATATTAATCAAAATCAAATCAATATTTAAGAAAATATTATTCAAATCAATATTTAAATAGAATAATATTTGTTATATTTTCTATATGGCAGTTAGAAAAATTATTTTTCAAGAGGAAGAACCCCTTCATTATCATTTATTAGCAATTCATTCGGTATTAACTGATTACAGACTAGCCTTTTTTTTAAATAAACATTTAAATATTGAGCTAAAAAGAGCTTTTGAAGATTTGGATATTTCACGGCAAGACGGTTTTTACTCATTCTTTCAGTACGAAGATGAAGATAATTTATTAAATTGGAACTTAATATCTAATAGTTCATATACAAACGTTAAAAATGAAATTAAAGAATCATTATTATTTAAAAACACCCAGGTTGAGCTAAAAAAATTTAAATTAATGAATGAATTAAGTCAAGTAGATTTTTTTCTAAAAATTGAATATCACACTGATCACATAAATATAAATCAAATTATAAAATCAATAAACGAAATACCAAATATAATTTCAGTTTACTCTTTGAACTTAAATAATATAAAAAATAAAGAAAATTTAAATTTTTCATGAGAAATAATAATAAAAAAACAAAAATAGTTGCAACTCTAGGTCCTTCTATAAGTTCTAAATCAAAATTAAAGAAAGTACTAGATGAAGGGGTTAATGTTTTAAGAATAAATTTTTCACATGCTATTCATAATGATGTCAAGAAAACGATTAATTTAATTAGAGACTTAAATTCTACTTACCACTATAATGCTGCTATTTTAGCAGATCTTCAAGGTCCTAAAATTAGAATTGGTGAAGTGAAAGATGATTACGCTGTAAAAAAAGGAGATATAATTTCATTTAAAACTGGAGATCAATTTGTCGCGGATAATAATGAATTTTACATGAGTTATTCAAACTTCGCCAAGGACGTAAAAGTTGGAGAAAAAATATTAATAGACGACGGTAAATTAATTTTTAAAGTAACTAAGACAGATAAGAAAAACACTGTTCATGCGAAATCTATCCTAGACGGAATTATTAGATCCAATAAAGGGGTAAATTTACCAAATACAGTGATTTCACTACCAGCTCTAACTAATAAGGACAAAGAAGATGCTATCTTAGCTATCTCACAAAAGGTGGACTGGATTGCTTTATCATTTGTTAGAAATGCAAAAGATTTAAAGGACTTAAATGACTTAATTTACAAGCATTCTGATGTCAAAATTCCTGTAATCGCCAAAATAGAAAAGCCAGAGGCAGTTTTAGATATTGATGATATAATACAAAATTGTGACGGATTGATGGTTGCAAGAGGAGATCTTGGTGTTGAAGTCCCTAGTGAGCAAGTTCCACTCATACAAAAAAAATTAGTTCATAAGGCTAAAAAATGTAGAATACCAGTAATCATTGCTACCCAAATGATGGAAAGTATGATGGATAGTTTAACTCCATCTAGAGCAGAAGTAAATGATGTGGCAAATTCAATTATTGATGGTGCAGACGCGGTTATGTTAAGTGGTGAAACTTCGGTAGGAAAATTTCCTGTTGAGGTTATTAAACAAATCTCTAAAATTATTGATTCTGTCGAATACTCTAGTTTAATTAAAGTTCCCGAAAATCCTCCAACAATAAAAACAAATAGATATATAACAAAAACTATATGTTATCATGCGTCTCATATGGCTGATGAAATTAATGCCAAAGCCATTATGACTTTGACCAACAGTGGGTATACAGCTTTTCAAATATCTGCATGGAGACCTCATTCAAATATTCTAGTCTTTACATCCAATAAAAGAATTTTAAATAGATTAAGTTTATTATGGGGAGTAAAGGCTTTTTACTACAATAAATTTAGTAGTACTGACACAACTATTGAAGAAATTACTGAGATTGCAATCTCTGAGGGCTATATATCAAAAGGGGATTTCACTATTAGTTTAGCCGCTATGCCAATAAAAGCAAAAGGGATGGTAAATACCTTAAGAGTAAATCAGGTAACTTAAATTGTTTTGATAGAAATAGAAAGAAAATTCTTAGTAAAATCTGACAAATATAGGTCTGATGCATTTAAAGTACAGTTATTATCTCAAGCATATCTAAATAATAATCCAGATAAATCTGTTAGAATTAGGGTAGTTGACAATGAAGGATTTATAACGATTAAAGGGCCTTCCAATGATGGTGGATTATCTAGGTTCGAATGGGAAAAAAAAATCCCAATTGATGAAGCAGTTGAGTTAATGAAACTTTGTGGAAATCAGCTAATTTTAAAAAAAAGGTATTTTGTCAAACACAACAAAATAATTTTAGAAGTTGACGAATTTTTAAATAATAATAAAGGTTTAGTTGTTGCAGAAGTAGAATTAAAAACAACTAGCCAAAAGATAGTCTTACCTGACTGGATAGCCGAAGAAGTAACAGGAGTTAATAAGTATTATAATTTGAGTTTGATATCTCACCCATTTAGTAGTTGGTAGATTAAAATATTGAACTAAATGATTATCTTCGTGCTCACAAACAAAAACAATAAATATGAATATTTCTGAATTTGGAATTAATCAGTCATTAAATACTCTAGGAGTTAATAAAAACAACTTAGGTTCTTCAACTGGATCTGATTTTTTTGCTTCTGGAGAAAATATACAAAGTTTTTCACCTGTTGATGGTGAATTAATTGGTACTGTTCAAGCTACAACTAAGGAAGATTATGAAAAAATTATTAAAACTGCTTCTAATGCATTTAAACAATGGAGGGACAAAACTGCACCTGAAAGAGGTGAAGTCGTAAGACAGTTTGGTAATAAATTAAGAGATTTTAAAGAGCCATTAGGAAAGTTAGTTTCTTATGAGATGGGAAAAAGTTATCAAGAAGGATTAGGAGAAGTTCAAGAAATGATCGATATATGTGACTTTGCAGTTGGTTTGTCAAGGCAACTTCACGGATTAACAATGCATAGTGAAAGGCCAGGTCACAGAATGTATGAACAATACCATTCTTTAGGAATTGTAGGTATTATTTCTGCTTTTAATTTTCCTGTAGCAGTTTGGGCATGGAATACTGCATTAGCTTGGGTTTGTGGAGATGTTTGTGTGTGGAAACCTAGTGAAAAAACTCCTTTATGTGGGATAGCTTGTCAAAACATTATAGCGGAAGTTTTTAAAGAAAACAATGTTCCTGAAGGTGTATCTTGTCTTATTAACGGAGATTATAAAGTAGGTGAGTTTATGAGTAGGGATTCTAGAATTCCTTTGGTTTCGGCAACTGGTTCAACTAGAATGGGTAAAATTGTAGCTAGCGAGGTAGCCGGGAGATTAGGAAAGTCATTATTAGAATTAGGAGGAAATAATGCAATAATTGTATCTCCAGATTCAGATTTAAAAATGACAGTGATTGGTTCCGTATTTGGAGCAGTCGGCACTGCAGGTCAAAGATGTACTAGTACAAGAAGATTAATTATACACGAAACTATTTATGATAAAGTAAAAAACGCATTAGTCGAAGCTTATAAGCAATTAAAAATTGGTAACCCTTTGGATGAATCAAATCACGTTGGACCATTAATTGATACACTTGCTGTTGATTCTTACAACGATGCATTAAAAAAAGTTGTAGAAGAAGGTGGAAAAATAATAGTTAATGGTGGTGTTTTATCAGGTGAAGGATACGAAAGTGGATGTTATGTAAAGCCTGCAATTGCTGAAGCTAAACCAAATTTTAATATTGTGCAGCACGAAACATTTGCTCCAGTTTTATACTTGTTAAAGTATAGTGGTTCAGTTGAAAATGCAATTGAAATTCAAAACGAGGTAAAACAAGGATTGTCATCTTCTATTATGACTAACAACCTTAGAGAGGCTGAGTTATTTTTATCTGTAAATGGATCAGATTGCGGTATTGCTAATGTAAATATTGGAACCTCTGGAGCTGAAATTGGAGGTGCATTTGGAGGAGAAAAAGATACTGGAGGGGGAAGAGAATCTGGTTCAGATGCTTGGAAAGTGTACATGAGAAGACAAACAAATACCATAAATTATACTACTGATTTACCATTAGCACAAGGAATTAAGTTTGATTTATAATTTTTTATTAATTAGAGTACTACAGGCTTGATCGGAAGGTAAAACAAGTATATCAGCAATATTTACATGTTTTGGTCTTGATATAACAAATGAAATAATTTCTGCTATATCTTCTGCTTGTAATGCTTCATATCCTCTGTAAACATTTTTAGCAGTTTGCGTATCACCTTTAAACCTTACATCAGAAAAAGATGTTTCAACCAGCCCAGGATTAATTTCTGAGACTTTAATATCATGCTTATTTAGGTCTAATCGTAGACTCTGACTTATTGCTTTTACAGCGTATTTACTTGCGCAGTAAATATTTCCTTTGGGATAAACTTCTCTGCCTGCAAGAGACCCAATATTTATAATGTGACCAGTTGAATTTTCAATCATATTATTAATAATAGCTTTTGTCACATACATTAGTCCTTTAACATTAATATCAATCATTTTATCCCAATCATTGATATTTCCATCTTGAAAAAAATCCATACCATGTGCATTTCCAGCATTATTTATTAGTACATGTATATTTTTCCATTTTTCTGGTAAGCTGGAAATTGAACGAATAACTTCAGAATTCAATGAAACATCAAAGCACAATGAAATTGTTGAAGTTATTTTATTTAAGTCATCTTCTATTGAGCAGAGAACTTCATTTCGTCTACCACAAAGAATAAGTTTAAATCCAACTTTGGCTAACTCATATGCAGTTGCTTTTCCAATCCCACTAGTTGCTCCAGTAATTAATGCTATTTTATCCATCCTATAAATATATGCATCTATTAAATATTTTTAAAAAATATGTTAAAATAATTGTTAATTTTTTGTTTTTTTAACCAATTATTAACAGGGTAGAAGTAATATTTTTAACAAATTGCAAAGTGTTATTTCTTTAACACTGTAATATTAAAATTTAAAAGATGGAAAATAAAATAAATATTAAGGAAATTAATGAAAAAATTGAGAAAGAGAGTGCTTTTATCGATTTACTAATATTTGAACTTAACAAGGTAATTGTTGGGCAAAAGTCAATGATTGAAAGGTTATTAATAGGTCTTCTTGGTCAAGGACATATCCTGTTAGAAGGAGTGCCTGGTTTAGCCAAAACACTCGTTATTAATTCCTTATCTAAGGCCATAAAAGGGTCTTTTAGTAGAATTCAATTTACACCTGATTTACTTCCCGCTGATGTTGTTGGTACCCAAATATATAATATTAAAGAGACTAATTTTTCAGTGAAAAAAGGACCTATCTTTGCAAATTTTGTTTTAGCTGATGAAATAAATAGAGCTCCTGCTAAAGTGCAGTCTGCTTTACTTGAAGCCATGCAAGAAAAGCAGGTTACTATAGGTGATGAAACTTTCATTTTAGATAAACCTTTTTTAGTAATGGCTACGCAAAACCCTGTAGAGCAAGAAGGGACTTATACATTACCTGAAGCCCAAGTCGATAGATTTATGTTAAAAACAGTAGTTGATTACCCATCTATGGATGATGAAAAATTAATTATTAGAGCAAATTTATCTGGTAGTTTTGAAAAAATTAGTCCAGTTGTTTCAATCAAAGAAATTATTAAAGCTCAAAAAACAATTAACGAGGTTTATATGGATGAAAAAATAGAGTCATATATCCTAGATATAATTTTTGCAACTAGAGAACCTTCAAAATATAAATTATCTGAACTTGAGCCTTTAATATCCTTTGGAGCATCCCCAAGAGGTAGTATTAATCTTGCATTAGCTTCAAAGTGTTATGCCTTTATTAAAAGAAGAGGGTATGTTATTCCTGAAGATGTTAGGGCAGTTGTTCATGATGTTTTAAGGCACAGAATAGGAATTACTTATGAGGCTGAGGCAGAAAACTTAACATCTGTTGACATCATAAATAAAATTGTTAATCAAATTGAAGTCCCTTAAATTTTGATTTATGGATACTAAAGATCTTTTAAAGAAAGTTAGAAAAATTGAAATTAAAACTAGAAGGTTATCAGACCATATTTTTGGTGGTGAATACCATTCTACTTTTAAGGGAAAGGGAATGACTTTTAGTGAAGTTAGACAGTATCAAATAGGTGACGATGTTAGGACGATTGACTGGAATGTAACGGCTAGGTATAAAGAGCCATATATAAAAGTTTTTGAAGAAGAACGAGAGCAGACATTAATGTTAATGGTAGACGTCTCTGGGTCTAAATTTTTTGGAACCAACGATGTTTTTAAAAATGAATATGTTACTGAAATTGCCGCAACTTTATCTTTTTCAGCGAATCAAAACAATGATAAAATTGGTTTAATATTATTCACAGATGTAATTGAATTGTACATTCCACCTAAAAAAGGCAAGACACATATATTAAGAATAATCAGAGAATTATTAGACTTTAAGCCGATAAGTAAAAAAACCGATATTCATTTTGCATTTAAATTTTTGTCGAACATCCAAAAAAACAAATCGATTGTATTCATAATATCTGATTTTATTTCGCCTGATTATTTTAAAAGCTTAAAAATTAGTTCTTCCAAACATGATATTACTGGAATTAGAATTTTTGATAAGGGGGAAGAATCAATTCCAAATTTGGGTTTGATTCAAGCTATAGATAGTGAAACAGGAGTCGTTTCTACAATCAATACATGTTCTTCAAGAGTTAGATCATCTTATAAAAAACAGTATTTGTCTAATGTAAAAGTATTTGAGAATAACTTCAAACGCTCTGGAGCTGGAGTTATCAATTGTGGAATTGAAGAGAGTTATGTTAAAAAGTTACTTGGATATTTTAAAAATAGAAGTTAAATGAAAATTAACAGTTTAACATATAATTTTTTAAAAATAAAATTTTTAGGACTATTCTTCTTTGCTTTTATTAACCTATTAAATGCTCAAGAGGCCTCAAACTTTGTAGATACTACAAGTATTAGAATTGGAGAACAGATTAATTATAAAATCAATATTAAATTAGATTCATTAGATGAAATTAATTTTCCTAAAGCTAAAGATTTTGCTCCCTTTGAACTCATTAATGAATTTAAAGTAGATACCAACTATTTAGATAAAAAATTTATAATAAGTAAGCAGTTTGCTTTAACTTTTTTTGACTCTGGCACATACTATATCCCTTCACAAAAATTAAGTCTTTTAAATAAAGAAATCAAATTAGATTCCTTTAAAGTAACAATTAACCCTATAAAAATAGATACCACTAAACAAGGCCTTTATGATATAAAACCTATTATGAAATCAAACACTAAGTTTGATTTTCTGTTTTGGCTTTATATTTTAATATTTATCATTGTCATCTGTACTTTCTTATACTTTAAAAATCAGATTTTCTCATTTTTTAAAATTAATAAATTGGATGTAGAATATTTCACACCTTATGAAAAGGCTGTAACTGAGCTGTCAAAAATTAAAGACCTCAATTACCTTTCTGAAATAGACATCAAAACTTATTATTCAGATTTAACATTTGTAATTAGAAATTTTATTGAAGAAAAAATAATAGATAATGCATTAGAGTGTACAACAAAAGAATTAATTCAGAAACTCTCTTTATTAAAAACATCAAAGAAACTAAACTTTTCTAATTCAACTTTAAAAAATATTGAAGATATATTTTCCAGAGCAGATCTTGTTAAGTTTGCAAAATACGAGCCAGACACTCAATCTGCATCAACTGATTTAGAAACACTAACCAAGGAGCTTGAAAAGATTAAATTAATCTTACCTGAACCCTCTGAAGAAGAATTAGAAAAAAACCTTAAAATTCAAGAAGACCTCAGAAGAAAAAGATTAAAAAATAGAAATAATAAAATTATAATATTCTCACTATTATCTCTATTTCTTATTTATTTAACTGCTTCTATAATTTATGGTTTTACTTACGTGAATGATAAGATATTTCAAAAACAAAATTTGATATTTCTTGAATCTGACAATTGGGTTAGTTCTAGTTATGGTGCTCCACCGATTACAATTTCAACCCCACAGGTGTTAATTAGAAATACTGATAGCCTTACATTTAGTGTAGTTGAAGCCTCTTTAAAATCAGAATTTAGTTTTAATAATATTAAGGATCCATTTTATATTACACTTACTAATTTTAAACTTCCTGAAAACAGATCTAGTATTAAACTACAAGATGTAATGAATAATTCTATCGAAACTATTGAAGAACTGGGAGTTAAAAACATCATTACTAAATTTGAAAAATTTCAAACTCCCAATGAAGCAGAGGGATTAATGATTTATGGATCTGCAGATTTTCCTGTGGACAAGCCAAATCAATTTAGAAAGTCAAAATATAAAATATTTGGATTTATCAACAATCAGGATTATAAACAGATCTTTATTTCATGGGAAGAAAATGACAACTATATTGTTGAAATTATTGACAGAATTATAAACTCTATTGAATTAGTAAAAAACAAAACAAACTAATGACTTTTAAAATACAGTTTTTAAATCCCGAGTTTTTTTGGTTGCTATTAGTAGTCCCAATCGCTTGTATTTGGTTTATTTTGAAAAAAAATAAGTTCAATAATTCGATATCAGTTCCAAATACAAAGGCTCTATTATCTCAACCCTCTATTCTTCCAAAGCTAAAGCCAGTCTTAAATATTCTTAGAATTTTATCTTTAATATTTATAATCATAGCATTGGCAAGACCTCAGATAATTGATGTGACAACCAAGATTAAAAATAATCAAGGAATAGACATTGTAATGGCAATTGATGTTTCAGCCAGTATGTTAGCAAAAGATTTAAAGCCCAATAGATTAGAGGCCTTAAAAAATGTTGCTTCTAATTTTATTTTGGACAGAACTAATGACAGAATAGGATTGGTAGAATATGCTGGAGAGAGTTATACAAAAACTCCGATTACTAGTGATAAGAATATTATAATAAAATCACTTAATGAAATTAATTATAACACTATAATTGAGGGTGGTACTGCTATAGGAATGGGATTAGCTACATCTGTTAATAGGATAAAGGACAGTAAAGCCAAAAGTAAAGTTATTATTTTGTTGACTGATGGGGTTAATAATTCTGGGTTTATAGATCCAAATACAGCTGCTGAATTAGCAATTGAATATGGAATAAAAATATACACGATTGGCATAGGCACTAATGGAATGGCTCTTTCACCTGTTGGAATTGATAAGAACGGAAAATTCAGTTATGCAAAAATTCAAGTTGAAATTGATGAAAATTTACTTATTGAAATTGCAGAAACTACTGGTGGTAAATACTTTAGAGCTACTAATAACAAGAAATTACAAGAAATTTACAGCGAAATAAACAAATTAGAAAAATCAGATGTTGAAGAAATTAAATACTATAATCATGAAGAAAAATATAGGTTTTATATTTTACTGGCTATTATTTTTTTGACAACTGAACTAGTTTTGAAATATACACTCTTTAGAAGCTTTATATAATGTATCAACTAGAAGAAAAAATATGGTTTTGGTTAATGGTTCTTCCAATATTGGCAGCTATTTTATTTTTCATTAATGAAATATGGAAATCGCGTACCCAACAAGGATTTATTACACAATCCTCTCTTCTAAAGTTAAGCCCTGATTATTCATGGTTCAAGCCTTATCTCAAAATGTTTATTAACATATTATCATTAATACTATTGATTTTTGCTATGGTTAATTTTCAAGTTGGAACTAAAATTGAAAGCTATAAAAGGTTTGGTGTTGATATAGTTTTTGCAATTGATGTTTCAAGAAGCATGCTTGCTGAAGATGTTGCTCCAAATAGACTAGAGAAGTCTAAACAAATTGTTAATCAAATTATTAATAAACTTACAAGTGACAGAGTAGGTATTGTTGCCTATGCAGGAAAGGCATTTCCACAACTTCCAATAACTACTGACTATTCATCTGCAAAGATGTTTTTAAGTAATATGAACACAGATATGATTTCTTCTCAAGGCACTGCTATTGATGAGGCAATACAGCTATCATCTACATATTTTGATGAAAACATCAACACTTCTAAATTATTAATAATTATCTCTGATGGAGAAGACCATAATAACAGTTCTTTAGACATTGCAAAAATGGCTGCTCAAAAGGGAATAAAAATACACACAATTGGAGTTGGAAAAGAAAAGGGATCTCCAATTCCAATGAAAAAAAATGGCATTACTCAAAACTATAAGAGAGATAATAATAATGAAGTTGTTATTACAAAACTTAATAAAAAAGTTTTAACTGATATAGCTGAAATTACACAAGGAACCTTCATTATTGGTCAAAACACATCATTTGTAATAAATGAAATAGATAAAATTTTACTAGAAACTGAAAAGACAGAATTTGAAAGCACACAGTTCTCTGATTATAAGGATCAGTTTCAGTTATTTATTTTTATAGCCTTAATGTTCTTATTTTTAGATATATTTCTGTTTGATTCTAAGACAAGTTGGATAAAAAAATTAAACTTATTTAATGATTACAATGCTGCAAAATAAAATTAATAAAACATTAATTAATTATGCCCTACTGATGTTTATATCTATGGGAAGTATAATGTCTCAGCAAAATGAGTATGAATCTTTAATTAAAAAAGGAAATAATTCATTTGAAGATAACACAGCTCTTTCTGAACAAAATTACAGAAAAGCAATTTCATATAGTCCTGAATTTGTTAAAGGCCAATATAATTTTAGTAACAACCTATATAAAAATGAATATTATGATGAGGCCTTACTTAATCAATTAGAGGCTTCAAAATATGCAAAGACCAGGGCAGATAAGCACCTAATATTTCATAATATTGGGG
>Ga0206128_1000333_pt1 | contig 55916 bp, 52 predicted proteins | sample Helgoland_Spring_7_FD_148601 | JGI IMG/M metagenome (GOLD analysis project Ga0206128, IMG submission 148601) | Pelagic subsurface seawater microbial communities from Kabeltonne, Helgoland, North Sea - Helgoland_Spring_Bloom_20160426_1 | ecosystem: Environmental > Aquatic > Marine > Epipelagic ... | reverse complement strand
AAAACTAATGTATTAATAGAATAGTTGTTGAATTATGTGTATTACCCAAATACCAAGATATGTGACATGATATTATGTAATTGTGCGCAGATATAAATAAAACAAGTAAAAGTTTAAAAGTCCTACCCTTAAGTGAATTTGTTAAAAAAAATACAAAGTTCTCCTTGCGTTATTAAAAGTTCTTTGAGCGTTATTTATTCATCTTTATATCTTCTAATTTTGCCCCGATTTTAAACAATATCAAGTGTTTATAAAAAATTTAATACTGATTCTTATTACGTTATTTTACATAAATAACACTCGTGCTCAGGACAGCCTTCTAACTCAGGAATTAAACGAAGTTATTATTACAGCAACCAGAACACTAAGACAACTTTCGTCATTACCGATGCCTGCCCAAATCATCTCATCAAAGGATATTAAAAGCTCTAATTCACTACGATTAAATGATATTTTAAACGAGCAAACGGGTTTAATTACTGTGCCTGATTTTGGTGGTGGTGAAGGCATTCAAGTGCAAGGGTTAGATTCACAATACACTTTAATTCTAATTGATGGGGTGCCTTTAATTGGTCGATCAGCCGGCACATTAGATATCACGAGAATTGCTGTTGGAAATATCAAACAAATAGAAATTGTTAAAGGAGCATCTTCCAGTTTATACGGTAGTGAAGCTCTTGGTGGAGTTATTAATATTATTACAGAACGTCCTAAAAATGGGTTTAAAGGAGATGTGAACTACAGAATTGGATCTTTTAATACCACAGATTTTAACAATAACATAAATTTTAAAAAGAACAAACTAAGTATTCAAACTTTTTTTAATCATTATCGAAGTAATGGTTACGATTTAAACACAACTGATGCCTTAAATACTGTCGAGCCTTTTAGTAATTATACCTTAAATTCAAAATTTACTTACGATTTTAATGAAGCAACACATCTTTTGGTGGCAGGAAAGTATTTTTCTCAAAATCAAGAATACGTCGCTTCTAGTAGTTTAGCTGGAGAAAGTGACGTCAATGAATGGAATACACATTTAAAGTTACGCCACCGTTACAGTGACAAATGGAGTAGTTATTTTGAATTTTATGCAACGAGATATAAAGCAAAGGATTTTCTAAATAATCTTGATGGAAATCGCTTTAGTACAAGTTTTTTTAATCAATTACTTGTAAGACCTGAAACGCGTGCCACCTTTACCTTAAACGATAATAACAGTTTCATCGGTGGTATTGGATTTAACCATGAAACATTAAACAGAACAGACTTCACCGAAAGCCCTGAATTTAATTCACCTTATGTTTATCTGCAGTATGATGGTCACATTACTCCAAAACTCAATCTTATTGTAGGGGCTCGTTTAGATAGCCACAATAAATATCAATCTCAATTTAGTCCAAAAGTAGCAGCACGCTATGAACTAAGTGATTATTTAGCCATTAAAGGTTCTGTTGGTTATGGATTTAAAGCACCTGACTTTAGACAGCTTTATTTTGATTTCACTAACGCAACCGTTGGCTATACTGTACTCGGTTATAATGCTGTCGTAACAGCCATTCCAAAACTAAATGAACAAGGACAAATAGCCAATATAATAGTTCCTATATCTGAGTTTAATAATGAGTTAAATCCTGAAAATTCGATAAGTATTAATTTTGGAGTTGACTTAAACTTACCCTCAGGACTTAAATTCAGTGTCAATCTTTTTAGAAATAATATTGATGATTTAATTGATACACGTGTCATTGCCAATAAAACAAACGGACAAAACATATTCAGCTATTACAACGTCAATAAAGTTTACACCCAAGGGCTTGAGTTCAATACTTCTTGGAAAATCACGCAAAATCTTAAGATTTCAGGAGGGTATCAGTTGTTATATGCTTTCGATAAAAATGCGATTAAAGCTTTTGAAAATGGAGAAGTGTATGCAAGACTCAACTCAAGTTCTCCATCTTTCAGATTAAAAAAGGAAGATTATTTTGGATTGTACAACAGGTCAAGACACATGTCTAATTTAAAAATGTTTTATTCTTTTGAGCCATTGAAAATGGATACGAGTTTAAGAGGCACTTATCGCAGTAAATACGGCTTAATTGACACCAACGGAAACACCTTTTTAGACACCTATGACAACTTTGTTGACGGCTTCGTAGTTATTGATTTTGCTATCAATAAAACCTTTTTAGACAACTATCAATTGGGCTTTGGCATTGACAACCTATTCGACTTTAAAGACTCACAAAACATCAGCAATATAGCGGGAAGAATTATATACGGAAAACTTAATATTCAATTTTAAATCAATAACACAAAAACTATGAAAAATTTTAATTTAATTACACTAATCGTACTTGTTATTTCATTTAGCTCATGTTCAAATGATGATGACAACACACCGACACCACTAGCGATTGAAACGAACACGATTACCAATTTATTTGCCCCACAACAAGGAGGTATTGATCCAAATACAGGTCAACCTCTTCCCGTATCGGGAGCTTTTACTAAATTTGATTTTAACTCGGGAGATGAAACAACAAATGAAACAGATTGGGACATTGCATTCCGAGGATCCACTATTATTGTAAATGGAGGTGTTTCATTTGGCGCTACAGATGAGCCTGATAGGTCAGGTGAAGGAGGGGCGTATGTTGCTGCAGGAACGCTTTCAGACATAGAGACTGCTAATCCATCCTTAATTTCTCAGGATTCGACAGAAGGCTATGCTATTGTAACAGGCAGTGGTAATGGGTGGTATACTTACAACCCTGCGAATAACACCATTGCCCCAACACCCGGCAAAATTTTGGTATTCAAAACACGTGACGGACGCTATGCAAAAGTTGAAATTTTAAGTTATTACAAAGATGCACCAACTGAAATCACACCAGAAATTGCTATCAATGACTCGAGATACTACTCGTTTAATTATGTGTATCAACCAAATGAAGGGGAATTGAGCTTTAATTAAAGGAATGCAACCAATAGTAGCATACATACCTATTTTTACAACCGTTTTCGCCATCTATTTTATTGTTGAAATAACCCGTCACTATAAAAAAAGAAATACATCTTATCTTTTATGGTGGTCTATTGGTGTTTTTGCATTCGGTCTTGGAACCTTTGCAGAAAGTATTCACGCTTTATTTGGCTGGAATGAAGTCAATGTAAGGTTGTGGTATATAGTCGGTGCTTTACTAGGTGGCTTTCCTTTAGCACAAGGTTCTGTTTATCTATTGATGAGTAGATGGTTCGCACATGTCAGCTCTGTATTTTTTATTGTATTGATACTTGTTGCTTCCTATTATGTCACTCAAACACCATTTGAAGTTCCTTTGGATTTTGATTATCAATTAACAGGACGCGTATTTAAATGGACTTGGGTAAGACAATTTTCGCCTATCATTAATATTTATTCGTTCATTTTTCTATTTGGGGGTGCTATATATAGTGCTACAAAATATTATGGGAGTAAAGATAAAAAAGCTCATTTTAAAGGTAATATTTTTATTGCATTTGGTGCTTTACTTCCAGGAATTGGAGGCACATTTACCCGATTAGGTCATGTTGAAGTTCTGTTCATTACAGAATTTATTGGTCTAATATTTATATATATAGGCTACAGAATCATTAAAAATGATAATCGAATGAAACGTGAAAGTTTAACAAATATTACAGCTTAAGTGAACAATATAACTATTGACTAACAGTAAATAGGCCCTTAAACATTGTTTGAGGGCTTTTTAAATAGTTGCTTTATAATAAGAACAGCGGATATGGTGTAGGTTAAAGACATCAGAGTTCCTGAAAACATAATAACATATTTCATCCAAAGTATACCTTTCCACAAAAGGTATATACCTCCAAAAGTTAAAACTACAGAGACAAAAGGCTCGATAAGTAAAAATAATTTTAATTTAATGGGTAACCTTGTGATACTTACAATTAATCCCACTAAAAAGAAAATTATCGACATGGATAAGATATGACCATGAATCATCGTTAACATTTCACGATCACTTTTTTTAAATTTCATGACTTGAATATGTTCTTGGTTTTCATTTCCTAGATATTGTTCCTCAATACCATTTGGATTTGCTGATGATGTTTCTTTCACAAAAAGAAGTCCTGTGTAAAACCCAACACTCAAGACAAAAATAAAAGCACCTATCAAAACCTTAATTTCTTTTGGAGCACGGTATATTAAGCCATCTAACTGCATTAGATTACGTTTAATTCCTCTAGCTTACCAATGTTTACTAGTATCTCGTTAATAGCTTTCGTCATGGAGTTTACAGAAATTGTAGCACCAGCAATTGCCATAATGTTGTTATTTGGAATAAACGCATCACTTGCAGTACCTCCAATGAATTGTTTTAACCAACGCTTACTCCCTATTTCTCCGCCATATTCCTCTCGATATCTAAGGACTTTACTTTTGGTTATGATGAGATTGGCATCAAATAGAACAAAAAAATCAAATGTTGCTGTTTTACTCGGTGCGTTGTCCAAATAAACGTAACCAATAAGCTCATTATCTGAAATAATTTTAAACAAACTTTCATTGTTTATTTTCCTTGAAAGTTGTTCATTTATCGATTTGCTTAAAGAAACTGACTTCAGTGAGAATTTTTCAATATTGTAAGTGCTTTGTATTGTTTTGTTTACCTTTTTCAGTGAAGGGTTAGGAACTTCGAACCCAAAAAAATTAAAGGATAAAAAGACAGCAATAATCAATTTTATTTTCATAGTGCAAATATATTAGAATTAGTCTAAATAACAATAATAAAGAGGCAAAACAACGTTTGTTTCACCTCTTTATAAAGACAAATTCAATGCATTAGTAGCCATGTGCTAATTACTTTAAAACCAGACACCTATTCCCATATTTAATCTGTTTTGAACATCATTATCAGCATTGGCATTATCTCTGAATTGGTAATCTCCCTTTAACACAACACCAGGTGCAATGTGATAACTTAGTCCCATCGTTAAATCATTCCTATTATAGTTATCGTTTCGGAGCAAATCACCTTCTGTATCAGCATGAGTATCATACTTTTCATAGCGAGCAAAGGCAAATAAACGTTGACTCTTTTCTTGAGCCAAGAGATTATATGAAGTTTCTATGTACCATCCTTTTAAAGCGGATCCCAAGTCACGACCAGTTAAATCATTGTAATTTTCTGTATCTGATAATGATGCATGAATATATTGTCCTCGTGCAGCAAACCTCCTAAAAGCATAACGCGCATCAAGACCTAACATCGAAATACCAATATTAGATCCATCGATTGCCTCTACGTCATCTTCAGCTTGAGTTTTTCCAAAGTAGCTAGAGACACCTAAACGTAAACCAGGAATACCATAGTAGTCAATTTTTAAGGACAACGTTGGACTATCAATTGTTGATTTGATTCCTTTTTGACGACCACTTCGCAATCCATTAGATCCTTTTAGAAAGCCATTAACACCACCATCACCTCCAAAAGATGTTGATTTAAATCCGTTGAACACGTAGGCTTGGTATCCTATAGATAATTCATTAGATCTTCCCGTAACTCCGAAACCAATTTCTCGCCAAGTTGTGGGAACAATAACATTATCAACAGCAGGTCGTTCGACACCATTAAATGTTGTAGGTTCATGAAATTCGTTAACAATTCCCATTGGAACGAGCATTAACCCTCCTCTTAAACTGACATTAGGTGCTATTGCATAATTTACAAACGCTTGCTCAACATACACTTCTTCAACATGTTCAAATTCAATTTCAGTAACAAACTGCACCTGATCAGAAAACTTATACCCTACTAATAAAACCAAGCGCTGAACGTCTAATTCTCCATTATTTGATTCTGGTTGGTTGTAGGTCATCTCTCCATAAGCACCTAATGTAACAGCTTTTCCATAATTACCAGAGAGCAATCGCTGTGCAGCGTTCAATTGTTTTTGTGGGTCAAATGTAATGGTATCCTGAGCTGTTTGTGCATCCACTACAGAGACCATTACCAAAATTATTAAAACGATTAATTTTTTCATTATTTTAGATTTATTTTAATTTAGACTTATTATAAATAGTGAATTAATTCACTGCAAAAATAAACATGTAAATAAAAAAAACAAATGTTATTTAGAATTATTTTAAATAATTTTAATGATACTGATGGAAAATCTTAGATGCCTCATTATAAGCACTTTCAAAGCTTAGAGGATTTAGGTGGTGTGCAGTGTTTTTTGATGTGAAAAAAGATAATAGTTTTTCGGTAGGCATATTTCCCGTTAAGTCATCTTTGGCCATGGGACAGCCGCCAAACCCTTGAATTGCTCCGTCAAAGCGACGACATCCTGAAGCATAAGCTGCCTCAACTTTCTCATACCAAGTGAGCGGATTAGTATGCAAATGTGCTCCAAACTCTATGTTCTTGTAATGACGAATAAGATGTGTAAAAAGATAATCAATTATCTCAGGAGTCGATGTTCCAATAGTATCACTTAATGACAAAATTTTAACACCCATATTACTTAATCGCTCTGTCCACTCGCCAACTATATCTACACTCCATGGATCTCCGTAAGGATTTCCAAAACCCATTGACAAATAAGCCACAACCTCTTTATTTTTTTGCGCGGCCAAATTCAAAATATCTTGTAGAATAACGATTGATTGTGCAATAGTTTTGTGGGTATTACGCATTTGAAAATTTTCAGAAATAGAAAAAGGATATCCTAAATAATCAATATCTTTAAATTGTGCTGCCTCCCTAGCGCCTCTTGTGTTAGCGACAATCGCAAGTAACTTACTGGCTGTATTTTCTAAATCAATCTGTCTTAGAACCTCGGCCGAATCAATCATTTGAGGAATGGCTTTCGGAGATACAAAACTACCAAAATCAATGGTATCAAAACCCACCCTCAATAATGCCTGGACATAATGCACTTTATCTTCAGTAGGTATAAATCTTTTTATACCTTGCATAGCATCTCTTGGGCATTCTATGATTTTTACGTTATTAATCATGGTATTAAATAAGACAATAGTTAAAAATACAATATTAATTATAGCCTCTTACGTATTCTTTTTATAATTTTCATGAAGAGCTTGATGTCAAAATAACTTAGGTAAAACTTTTCTTAACTATCTAAACAAAGTCGCCTATTTCAACTTCTATTCGTTTCATTATTAGGTTTGTTTTAGAAGTGCTTTATTAATTTTACTTATAAGACTTGGTCCCTCGTAAATAAATCCTGTATAGAGCTGAATTAAATCAGCACCTGCTTGTAGTTTCTCTAGAGCGTCTTGCGCTGAATGTATCCCTCCTACACCAATAATTGGAAAGGCTTTATTGCTCCTGTCAGATAAATATTGAATTACTTTAGTACTTTTATCCTTTATGGGTTGACCACTTAAACCGCCATGACCAATCCGTGTTAATAAATCCTGAGATGCTTTTAAGTCTGATCTGTCAACAGAGGTATTACTCGCTATGACTCCATCGAGTTTCGTGACACTCATCAAATCAATAATTTCATCAAGCTGACCATGATTTAAATCTGGGGCAATTTTTAACAAAATGGGTTTTTGCTTGTTAAAGTTTTCATTGGAGTTCTGTATTGTTTTAACTAAATCTTCTAAGTAATCTCGATCATTTAATTTTGCATGACTATTTACATTTGGGCAACTAACATTAAGCACAAAATAATCAACATAAGGATGTAATGCGTTGAAACATTCCAAATAATCTTTTGTATAATCTTCGGGCGCTGTAAGTGTGTTTTTACCAATATTTCCTCCAATAATAAGGGAGCCTTTTCTATTTTTTAACTGTGTAACAGCTGCTTCAATTCCATCGTTATTAAACCCCATACGATTAATAATACCTTGATCATTTTTTAATCTAAATAATCGTTTTTTAGGATTACCTGTTTGTGCTTTTGGAGTAATTGTCCCTATTTCAATGAATCCAAATCCAAAATTAGCTAATTCGTTGTAGAGGACTGCATTTTTATCAAAACCTGCTGCCAATCCTACTCGATTCTTGAACGTCAATCCAAACAAGTGAGTTTCTAGTTTTTTGTCATGAAAAGAATATATTTTTCGAAGAACAGCTGAACACCCTGGAAATTTCGAGAACAATCGAATTAATGAAAATGTAAAATAATGCACCCATTCAGGATCAAAGCAAAAGAGTATCGGCCTAATAATCGCTTTGTACATAGTGACAATTTGGTTGCAAAAATAAGGTAAAATGTACTAATACAAAAGTATATAACTGAACTCTTGTCACTTAAAAATGTGTTCATTATTTTTGAAAAAAGTCATGAAACATGTTTGATAAAAAGCATCTACTTAATCGATTTGTAAGCTATGTCACTGTAGACACTGAAAGTGACCCCACAAGTGACACTACACCGAGTACATCAAAACAATGGGAATTAGCGAATAAATTATATCAAGAACTAAAGTCTATTGGAATGTCAAACGTCTCTATGGATGAGAACGCTTATATTATGGCGACACTGCCTAGTAATGTGACTCATAAAGTACCAATTATAGGTTTTATTTCACATTTTGATACCTCCCCAGATTTCACAGGGGCCAATGTCAAGCCTCAAATAATTGAAAACTACGATGGTCAAGATATCATTCTAAATAAAGAGCAAAATATTGTTTTATCACCAGACTATTTTAGTGATTTATTGATGTACAAGGGCCAAACCTTAATTACTACTGACGGCACAACACTTCTCGGTGCTGATGATAAAGCTGGAATCACTGAAATAATTTCAGCGATGGAACATCTTATTAAGAATCCACAAATTAAGCATGGCACCATTAAAGTAGGGTTTACACCTGATGAAGAAATAGGAAGAGGCGCTCACAAATTTGATGTTGAAAAGTTTGGTGCTGATTGGGCCTACACTATGGATGGGAGTCAAATTGGTGAACTAGAATACGAAAATTTTAATGCTGCTGAAGCTCTTATAAAATTTAATGGCAAAATAGTACATCCAGGATATGCAAAAGAAAAAATGATAAATTCTATGTATTATGCGACAGAATTCATCAATGCCCTACCAAGAAAGGAAACACCTGAAAACACAGAGGGATATCAAGGTTTTTTTCATTTGTGCAGTATGAATGGTAACGTTGAAGAAACCAATTTACAATACATCATTCGTGATCATGATTTTAATAAGTTTGAGAATAAGAAAGCTCTTATGAAAAAAATTGTTCATGACATGAATACCAAATATCATAAGAATGTAGTTGAAATAGTAATCAACGATCAGTATTTTAATATGAGGGAAAAAGTTGAGCCAAACATGCATATTGTTGATATTGCTGAAGAAGCAATGCTGACACTTGGCATTAAACCATTAATAAAACCTATTAGAGGTGGTACTGATGGCTCTCAATTATCTTACATGGGATTACCATGTCCAAATATCTTTGCAGGGGGACACAATTTCCATGGAAGGTATGAATACGTACCACTTGAAAGCATGGTGAAGGCCGTTGATGTTATTTGTAAAATTGTCGAGATAACAGCTGTAAAATACAACCAATAAAAAAGCAGCTCAATGAGCTGCTTTTGATATAACAATTATTTTTTCTTTGGTGGTGCATTGAGCTTTTTACTCATTTCCATGGAGATGGCCGAGCGTTCAAATTTTATCTTCCCTGCTTGTGTTTCAATCACACATCCAGAATCCGTGAGTTCGAATATCTTTCCATGCATCCCACTCTTAGTTATAACTTTATCTCCCCGTTTTAATTCGGCACCAAATTTTTTCTCTTGTTTAGCCCGTTTCATTTGAGGTGCAATCATGAAAAAATACACAACAGCAAACATTAAAATAAAGGGTGCAAATTGCCCTAATCCTTCCATATTAGTTATTAATTATGGTTATGACCTTCATGGCCAGGTTGTGTACTTGATTTAACTGCAGGAGTTGCACCAGATGGCAATGCCGCTTTATTAACTGCAGTACTGCCGTCCTTTTTCACAAACGCTTTTATTTTTACTTTATCAGATCCAGATTCTGTGTTTGAAGTGACTGTGATGGTTTTGGATGTAACACCGTTGCCTTTTCCGTTAAATTTCACTGTAAATTGAGATGATGCGCCTGGAGCTAAAGGCTCTTTACTCCAGTCTTTAGGCACAGTACAACCACAAGTACTTTTTATGTCTGTAATTACCAATGGAGCTTTTCCTTCATTTGTGTAAGAAAATACTGTTTCTACTGGAGTTCCGTCTGCAATCTCACCAAAGTCATGTTCAGTTTCAGCAAAGGCTAATACCGGGAAATCTACGTTTACGGCGTCTCTATCAGCTGCCTCAGTAACATTTTCTGATTTGATTTTTGTTGTTGCATCTTCTTTACATGAGGTAACGGTCATCATACATAGTGCAGATAATCCTAAAATTAATTTTTTCATGTCATTCATTTTTTTGACTCATTAAATATGAGTAGTTGGGTTATTATTTATTTTTTGAAGGCATAAATGTACTAAAAAATTTATTACATTAATCCTCTACCTACTTTATTTAATATTCTTTTCTCAGTGTATTCTTTCACAATTTTATCCAAAACGCCATTAATAAAAATACTACTTTTAGGAGTTGAGTATTCTTTTGCAATTTCAATGTATTCATTAATTGTTACTTTTACTGGTATCGATGGAAATTTCTGAAATTCACATATCGCCATTTGAAGTAAAACAAAATCAATATTTGCAATCCTATCTTTATCCCAATTTTGTGTTTTATTTTCAATTTCCTCAGAATAAAGACTCAGATTGAGTATTGTTTTCTTTAACAAAGCTAACGCGAAGTCTTTATCTTCATCATCTTTTAGTAAGGTTGGTATAAAATACTGATTAGAAACATTTAATTTATTTTTTCGTAATAATTTCACGAGTGCTGTATTTACTACAGGTAAGTCGTCGACCCAAGTTATGTTTTTATCTTCGAGGTAGTCATAAAGTTTATCGTTAGGAGCAATTATTTCCTTAAAAAAATCAACTACAAAATCCTTATCTTCTTTAAACGTTGATGTCTTTGTAGACATGTAATCTTTATACAAATCACTATTCAATAATGTTTTAAAAATTAAATCAACGTATTCATTGTCCAACTCCCAAAAATTTAGAGAACGATCTTTAATAATATCAACCAACGTTTCGTTGGTTTTTAATTGTAACAATACCTCGTTATTTAAAAATTTTCGATTGGGATTCTTGTCTTCTTTCGTAGCCAAATGCTTTTGTTGAGATTTATCAATAAAAGATTCCGCTTGTTTATGTACTTCAATCATTAATGACATTAGTACAAAATATAAATCTAACATGCTGTCTATACTCTTTAGTAAAAAACGATCATACCTCATCAAATCATCACTTTCAGTACCTTTAAAGGAGTATATAATTTGCATTACTTTGATACGAATATGGCGTCTATTCAACATATTAAAGAACATTTTTAATGAATAAGGCGAAAAACATGTGTCTTTCGCCTGCAAAAATAAGATTATTTTTAAATGATTATTTAAAATTTACTTTTTTTCGGTCTTCTATTCTTTGTTTTGCGATATTTAGTGCAGCTCGATTTGTTGTTAATACTTCACGATTTGCAGTCTCTAAAATTTCTAAAGTTGTGTTATAAATATTTTCTGTTTTACGCATTATTTCTTGCTTGTCGTAACCCTCTAGTTCGGCGTAAACATTGATAATACCTCCGGCATTGATAAGGAAATCAGGAGCATAAACGATGCCTCTTTCTCTCAACAAAACACCATGTCTCTCTTCTGTAGCTAATTGGTTATTTGCGGCACCAGCAATGACTTTAGCTTTCATGTTGAACACAGTATCATCATTAATCGTTGCTCCAAGAGCACATGGGGCATAAATATCCATTTTTTCAGAGTATATATCAGTTCCAGTATATATCGAAGCGCCATATTTAGTGCTGACCTGATCCAATCGTTCATGATTAATATCTGAAATAACAACTTTCGCGCCCTCATTGGTTAAGTGCTCAACTAAACTTTCTCCCACATGACCAATACCTTGCACATAAATTACTTTATCCTCTAAAAGATCACTACCAAATTTAAATTTTGCCGCAGCTTTCATTCCCATGAACACACCGTAAGCTGTGATTGGAGAAGGATTACCTGCACCCCCCATAGACTCAGATATACCTGTGACATAGGGAGTCACCTTACGTACTAAATCCATGTCAGCCGTTTCCATTCCCACATCCTCAGCTGTAATATATTTGCCACTAAGTGTATGAACAAACTCTCCAAATCGTTTCATTAATTCAGGAGTTTTTTGAGTTTTTGCATCTCCTAATATAACCGCTTTTCCACCTCCTAGATTCAAGCCAGTAATCGCAGCTTTGTATGTCATTCCTCTAGACAGCCTTAACACATCATTTAAAGCTTCCCATTCATTATTATAATTCCACATTCTTGTTCCTCCTAATGCAGGTCCTAAAACGGTATTGTGAATTCCAATAATTGCCTTTAAACCTGTATCTTTGTCATTGCAAAAAACGATCTGTTCATGATTATCAAAAGATAATTGACCAAAAACTGGATCGATTTTTTTTAATTCTGTGGCATTTATAACGTCAGCTATCATTATTTTGAAATGGTTTAAAAAAGTTTAAATTAAGAATACGATAATATTAGGTTTCAAAATTAACATTTTATTGTAGTATTTACAAAAAAATAGATTATAAATTACGAAATCAACAACAACATAGTAAAGGAACTAAATTTTGTAAATGAAAGAATTGCAACACATTAATAAGTACTTTTACAAGTATAGATTCAGTATTTTATTTGGTGTATTAATTACCATTGGTGCCAAAATATTCGCATTATTTACTCCCCGACTTATTGGTGAATCTATCACCGTAATTTCACAAAATATTGATGGTCAGTTATCTGATGAGTTATTCCGAAAAGCACTTCTTCAAAATATTTTATTGCTCATAGGCGCGACAGTTATCGCCGGTATACTCACTTTTTTAATGAGACAAACCATCATTAAGGTATCTCGACTTGTCGAGTTTGACCTTAAAAACGAAGTATATCAGCAATATCAAAGATTGTCATTAAATTTTTACAAAAAAAATAGGACAGGAGACTTAATGAATCGTATCAGTGAAGATGTAGGTAAAGTTCGCATGTATGTTGGCCCTGCAATCATGTATTCGTTAAATATGATTACCCTTTTTATAGTGGCTATGTTTTATATGTTTAATAAAGCCCCAACACTTGCATGGTATACCATTATTCCATTACCAGTTCTTTCAATAACAATCTACCTTTTAAGCAAACAAATACACAGGAGAAGTACAATTGTCCAAGAATACTTATCCAAGCTTTCTACTTTTACACAAGAGTCCTTCAGTGGTATTTCTGTGATAAAAGCCTACGGGGTAGAAAGTAGAATAAATTTAGCATTTTTAAATCTATCTAACGAAAACAGACAAAAACAAATCCAGCTAACCCAAGTGCAAGCTCTATTCTTTCCTATGATGATACTACTAATTGGTATTAGTAACTTGCTTGTAATTTATGTTGGTGGGCTGCAATATATTAATGGTGTCATAACAGATTTTGGTACAATTGCAGAATTTATAATTTATGTCAATATGCTTACATGGCCTGTTGCCGTTTTAGGTTGGGTAACATCCATTATTCAACAGGCTGAGGCATCTCAAAAAAGAATTAATGAATTTTTACAAGAGGAACCTGAAATACAAAACACGTCAATTACTCCAACTCAAATCAATGGAAATATAGAATTTAACAATGTTTCTTTTACCTATGAGGATACTAATATTCAAGCATTAAATGAGGTTAGTTTTAAAGTGAAACAAGGCGATACATTAGCAATTCTTGGGAAAACTGGTTCTGGAAAATCTACCATACTTGATCTTATTGGAAGACTTTATGATATTAAATCCGGCTCACTACTCGTAGATGGTATCAACATAGACAAAGTACACCTTAGAAGCTTGAGAGAAAACATAGGCTATGTACCTCAAGATGCTTTTTTATTTTCCGACAGTATAAAGAATAATATTAAATTTGGATTAGTCGATGCAACTGACCAAGATGTCATTAATGCGGCCAAAAACGCAGTAGTACACGACAATGTCAAAAAATTCAATAAGGGCTATGATACGGTTTTAGGAGAACGTGGCATTACTCTTTCCGGTGGACAAAAGCAGCGTGTGTCCATTGCTCGTGCGATCATCAAAAATCCAAAACTACTTTTACTTGATGATTGTTTATCGGCTGTTGATACTGAAACAGAGGAGAAAATACTTAATAATTTAGCTTCGGTCACCAAGGGTAAAACAACAATTATTGTTAGCCATAGAATTTCTTCTGCAAAAAATGCAGATAAAATTATTGTATTGGATAAAGGAAGCGTTGTTCAGGAAGGAACGCATGAATCACTATTAAATGAAGGTGGTTACTACAAAGATTTATACTTAAATCAACTAAGTGAAACAACTAATTTAAAATAAAGATTTCCTAATATTCAGTTTTTAAAGGATGTGGAAACGTTAAGAGTTAAAAGTAATGCGCAAATTAGTTGGTTGCTATATATTTTTTTTAGATTTTTGAGAAGTAATAAATTCTAAAAAAATAACAATATTATGGGTCACAATGATATGATGGAGAAAGAGGAAATTTTTTCGAAAGTATTAAGAGCAGGTAGACGTACTTACTTTTTTGATGTAAGAGCGACAAAAGCAGGTGATTATTACCTTACAATCACTGAAAGTAAAAAATTCACAAATGATGATGGCTCGTTTCATTACAAAAAGCATAAAATTTACCTTTACAAAGAGGACTTTTCTGAATTCAATAGTATTTTAGCTGAAATGACCGACTATATTATTGATGAGAAAGGTGAAGAAGTTATTAGTGAACGTCATCAAAAAGATTTTAAGAAAGAGGAATACAATACAGAATCGTCTGATGATTCACCGAGCGCACCAGAAAGTTTCACCGATGTGAACTTTGAAGATATTTAAATAAACTATGTAAATCTATATGAAGCCGATACTCATTAAAAAGTATTGGCTTTTTTGTGTGTTTAATTTGTTATGATAATACGAATTAAATAATTTTCAATACTCTACATTACAACTTTATAGCAGCCAATACGAGAAGCGCAGCAATAGAGACATATAAGAAACCTGCGAGCAGCGATATTGATAAAGATAAAAAGATCCCCAGACCAACTAAATAAAATGGGACTAAAGTAATGGCCACTGCAAATCTGAATGTTGCAATAAATTCCGCTTCTTCAATTTTTGATTCAATTAAAAACTTCCAGATTACGTAAGGTAATATCACAGAAATTATCATCAATAACTTCAAACATTTTTTTAACAATTTATTTTTATCTTTTCTGGACAAATCACAAGGTAAGGAACCTGATTTGATACAAGCGTTTATTTCTTTAGGCCTTAAATAATTTACTTTTTTCAAATCTAATAGCGCGATTATTTCCTCATACTTGTCCAAAGGGATATCTGTGGTTAATTGAGACAGTTCAGTCTTGATTTTCTTCTTCAAACTTGCTACTGCGACATGTCTGTTCTTTTGGACAAAGGATTGAGCATCAATAGGCTCTCCAAAATACAAGGCCGCACTGTCTGCAAATTGAGGGGCATTGACAAAGTTTAGGCCAACAGGCACTATTTGTAAATCTAAATTGGGGTGTTTTTCTATCGAATCAAAAACAATTCTTGTAAAACCTTTGCTTAGTGGTCTTACACGTCTTGCTAAATTATGATTGCCCTCAGGAAACATAACTATCGCTTGATTTTTATTAAGCAATTCTGTACATGTGTTGAAAATGGTAGTATTGTTTGTTATGTTATTCCAGCCATCTCTTACACGATACACCGGAAGCATTTGTAAACTCATTAATAATTTGCGAATTAATTCTTTTTTAAACACGGATGCCCGCGTTAAAAAATAAGAAAATCGCCCACATTTTACTGCGATTAACAATGGATCTAGAAGTGCGTTTTGATGGTTCCCAAGAAATAAAACTGGTTTGTCTTTAGGAACATTGTGAACATCGAATACTTCAATACGTTTGAAGTAAAAAAACATTCCAATACTTATGTAGGCTCTGACAGTATGTAACCATAAATTTTTCAATATTTTTTTAATGTTTGTTTTGACCAATAAGTTGCAATTATTAATCCAGAAATAATATGCCATATACCCCAAAATGCAGCTAAGATTGCCATACCTCCTAAGCCATTAAAAAAAGTAAATATGAGTAATAAACCCAATCCTGAATTTTGAATGCCGGTTTCAATAGCCAATGTTTTTTGGTCTCTCAATGATAAATTAAACAAACGTGCAATAGTATAACCGAGTAATAGAGCTAAAAAGTTATGCCCCAAAACAATAAAAAATACATAATGGATGTGCTCAAAAAATATATCCATGTTGTTCAAAAGTGCCACAACAACAATAATTAAAAAAACAAAAATGGAAATCGGCTTAAGCAATTTAGAGAGCCTCAAAGCAATCCTCTCTCGACTAGACCTGATATACATACCACAGATTAATGGAATCCCGAGAATTAAAATAACCACTTTAACTAACTCAAAAAAATCTAAATTAATTGTTTTTAAAATACTTGAAGTTGGTTCGTATAGATTACCGTAGAATTGAAAGTTAAAAGGAGTCATAAATAAAGCAAAAAAAGTAGCACACGCCGTTAAACTGATTGACAGTGCAGTGTTCCCTTTAGCCAGGTGCGTCATGAAATTTGAAATATTTCCTCCAGGACAAGCTGCTACCATAATCATTCCCAGTGCAATACTTGGTTCAGGTTCTAAAAGCACTACCAACCCAAAAGTTAATAATGGTAATAAAAAAAATTGTGAAAGAATTCCTGCTAAAATAATTTTAGGCTGCTTAAATAAATTTTTAAAATCGTTAATGGTAATACCCAGTGCGACACCAAACATGACTAAAGCTAAAGCAACATTGAGCAATAATAGCCCATTTGCATCAAAATTTATTTGAACATTGTCAATTTCTTGCATAGTATTATGACACTGTTGATCCATTAATTACTGGACCCTCTGGATTTAATAAAATTACACCTTGACTGTCTACTGCCCCAAGAATCAAACATTCGCTCATAAAGTTAGCAATTTGCTTTTTAGGAAAATTGACAACTGCCACAATCTGTTTTCCAATAAGTTCTTTTTTACCATATAACATTGTAATCTGTGCTGATGATTTTTTTATTCCCAAATCTCCAAAATCAATGGTTAATTTAAAGGACGGGTTTTGCGCTTTTGGAAAATCATCAACATCTATAATTGTTCCGATGCGCAAATCAACCTTGGTGAAATCTTCAAAATTTATAGTGTCACTCATATGTCCATACAGTTAGTAGCTCATGAATATAAAAATTTTAATTAAAATTACAGAGATTAGTGACTCTTTCTTTATTTTTATTCTAAAAATCCTAGGCATGTCATTAACACCCTCTAACATGTTGCCAATTGGCACCATCCTCCCAACTTTTGAGTTAATAAATACCGTCAACAATAAACCTTTTCATATCGCTGAAAATAAAGGGGTCAATGGGACTGTTGTCATGTTCATTTGCAATCATTGTCCATTTGTAATTCACGTCAATAAAATGCTGGTTTCCATTGCAGTAAACTATCAAAACAAAGGAGTTAATTTTATAGCAATTTCAAGCAATGACCCAGTATCATATCCTGAGGATGGTCCCGAAAACATGAAATATCACGCAAAAATAAACCATTATCCCTTTCCTTATTTATTTGATAAAGCGCAGACTGTTGCCAAAGCGTTTGATGCAGCATGTACTCCTGATATTTTTATTTTCAACAACTTATCTCAGTTAATATATCGAGGACAACTAGATGATTCCCGACCTAATAATGATATTCCTGTTACAGGAAGTGACGTTATACACGCTTTAGAGTGTCTACTCAAGGAAGATAATAACACCCGAAAACAAAAACCGAGTATTGGATGTAATATAAAATGGAAATAAAATCAAATTTGATTGACTTTTTGTTTTATTTGCATCAGACAAGTAATACATGAACAACACAAAAAATCAAGCTGCCGTCGGTTTTATATTTATCACCATGCTTTTGGATGTTATTGGATGGGGTATTATTATACCTGTAATTCCAAAACTTATCGAAGAACTTATTCAGGGTGATATCAGTGATGCTGCAAAAGTGGGTGGTTGGCTAACCTTTTCTTATGCTCTAATACAATTTATTTTTGCACCAATCATAGGGAATTTAAGTGATAAATATGGAAGAAGACCGATTATATTGGCTTCTTTATTTGGATTTTCTTTGGATTATTTATTATTGGCTTTTGCGCCAACAATTACTTGGCTATTTATTGGACGTATTATTGCTGGAATTACAGGTGCTAGTATCACTACTGCAAGTGCCTACATTGCAGATGTTAGTACGCCTGAAAACAGAGCAAAAAACTTTGGTTTGATAGGTGCTGCATTTGGCTTAGGTTTCATAATTGGACCTGTTATCGGTGGATTTTTAGGGCAATATGGGTCTAGAATACCATTTTATGCGACAGCCGTATTATGCATGCTTAATTTTTTATATGGTTACTTTATATTACCAGAATCACTTCCAAAAGAACATAGAAGAGCATTTGATATAAGAAGAGCTAATCCTATTGGAAGTTTTTTGCATTTAAAAAAATACCCATCATTAACTGGCTTGGTTTTAGCAGTATTTGTTTTGTATACTGCTTCCCACGCTATTCAAAGTAATTGGAGTTATTTCACAATGTATCAATTTAATTGGGATGAAAAAATGGTTGGGATTTCTCTCGGGGTAGTGGGCCTATTAGTAGGTTTGGTGCAAGGAGTTCTTATTCGATGGATAAATCCAATTTTGGGAAATGAAAAAAGTATTTATATCGGAATGATTCTCTACACTATTGGAATGTTTTTATTTGGTTTGGCGACAGAAAGTTGGATGATGTTTATCTTCCTTATCCCCTATTGTTTGGGTGGTATTGCTGGACCAGCATTTCAAGCAGTTATTTCAAATCAAGTCCCTGCAAACGAACAAGGTGAAATACAAGGTACGCTTACAAGTGTCATGAGTGCATCAGCTATTGTTGGGCCGCCTCTTATGACGGGGGTGTTTTTTTATTTTACTCATAAAGAGGCAGATATTATTTTTGCAGGCGCACCTTTTATCTTAGCTGCGTTATTGATGTTGCTAAGTACAATATTGACATTTTATGCTCTAAAAAAAAAGACAAGTTAAACGCATAAAACATCTAACTCGTCTGTAAAGTATTTATTGGTAGTTGCTTTATTTTACACCCATCAATTCAACATCAAATATAAGAATCGCATTTGGCGGTATGACACCACCTGCACCCGCTGAACCATAAGCCAAATCACTTGGTATTACAAAACGCGCTTTATCTCCAACATGCAATAAACTTATACCTTCATCCCAACCTGGAATAACTTGTCCCATACCTAACGGAAAATCAATAGGCTGGTTGCGCTTGTAAGAAGAATCAAATACAGTGCCGTCAAGTAGTTGCCCTTTATAATGAACTGATACTGTTTTTCCTTTCACAGCCATTTCACCCGTACCTTTTTGAATAATTTGATATCTCAAACCACTTTCGGTAGATTCAAATCCAGCAGCAACTTTATCTAACAGGGCTTCTTTCTCTGCATTCTCTTCTACTAAACGCTGTTCTCTAGAACCTTCAAAAGTTCTGAATGCCTCGATCGCGTTAAACTGCTCGGCCTCATTACCAACCCTAAGTATCTCCAAAGTATTAATTACATCTTCTTGGGCAATCATATCAACCACATCTTGTCCTTCTTGGACCTTTCCAAAAACAGTATGCTTATTATCTAACCAAGGAGTCTCAATATGTGTTATAAAAAACTGACTTCCGTTAGTCCCAGGACCTGCATTTGCCATGGATAAAATTCCTGGGGTATCATGTTTTAATTCTGGATGGAATTCATCATCAAATTTATACCCGGGATTTCCTGTACCACTCCCTTGAGGACATCCGCCCTGAATCATAAAATCTGGAATTACTCGATGAAATTTCAACCCATCATAATATGGAGTTCCTTGTGGCTTCACTGAGTTTTCTAAATCACCTTCAGCCAAGGCAACAAAATTGCCTACTGTTCCTGGTGTCTTTTTAAATTCAAGAGCAATTAAGATTGTCCCTTTTGAAGTATTGAGTTTTGCGTATAAACCGTCTTGCATTGTTTTAGTTTTAAGATTGGCAAATATATAAAGGATTTGCCATTTACCATGCTAGAACGAATAGTTTTTGTAAGATTTATATGTAAACATTGCCTCTATGAGGTAATCAACAAACATCATTTACTAATTTGCAACTTCACTAATAAATTTAATACGGTATAAGCGTAGCTCTTCATCATCATATTCTCCATCAAATTCCTCCATGGCATCATCAATCTTATCAGTTTCTGATTCCATAAAATAGTCATGAATTTCTTCTTGTTGTTCCTCGTCTAAAACCTCATCAATCCAATAATCAATATTGAGTTTTGTTCCTGAAAATACAATAGCTTCCATTTCTTTTATAAAATCGGACATGTCCATTCCCTTCGCTGAAGCTATATCATCAAGTGGAAGTTTTCTATCAATATTTTGTATTATGTATAGCTTTAAGGCTGAATTTAAACCTGTTGATTTAACAATAAAATCATCCAAGCGCTCAATATCGTGTTCTTTTACATAACGACCTATAAGTTCGATGAAATCCTTCCCATATCGCTTTGCCTTACCATCACCTACGCCATGAACGTTACTCAGTTCCTCAAAACTTACAGGATATTTCAATGCCATATCTTCTAAAGATGGATCTTGAAATATAACAAACGGTGGAACTCCTATCTTTTTTGCATTTTGTTTACGTAAATCTTTAAGCATTTTCATTAACGTTTCATCTGCAACGGCCGCACCACTTTTGGACGCTGTCATAATGCTTTCATCATTTTCAGCATCGAATATATGATCCTCGGTCATCAAATATGATTTTGGTTTTTGTACGAAATCTTTACCCAAATCAGTCACTTTCAACACGCCATAAGTCTCTATATCTTTTCTTAACATTCCTGAAACAAGTACCTGACGTATTAGCGCCATCCAATATTTATCTGAAAAATCTTTACCACTGCCAAAAAATGGTTGTTCGTTAGTTTTATGAGAATTAATTAATGCATTCTCTGTTCCAATGATAACATTGACCAAATCCCTACTTTTATATTTTTCATTTGTTTTAGTAACAATATTGATAAGTGTCACTACTTGATCTTGTGCTTCAATTCGATTTTTGGGATTTCTCATGTTATCGTCAAGATCACCCCCATCACCTGTCTCATTATCAAAATCCTCACCGAAATAATGCAAAATAAATTTACGCCTCGAAATTGATGTTTCTGCAAAGGCCACAACTTCTTGTAATAAAGCATGCCCGATTTCTTGTTCGGCTACTGGTTTTCCTGACATAAATTTTTCAAGCTTTTCAATATCTTTATATGCGTAATACGCTAAACAATGACCTTCACCTCCATCTCTTCCTGCGCGACCAGTTTCTTGATAATAACTTTCGATACTTTTAGGAATATCGTGGTGTACTACAAATCTAACATCAGGCTTATCTATTCCCATTCCAAATGCAATCGTCGCAACAACCACGTCACAGTCTTCCATTAAAAACATGTCTTGGTGTCTAGCTCTCGTCTTTGCATCTAAACCAGCATGATATGGGACTGCTTTGACATCATTGACCTGAAGTACTTGGGCCAATTCTTCAACACGTTTTCTGCTGAGACAATAAACAATGCCAGATTTACCATCATTTTTCTTGACAAATCGAATGATATCTGCATCGACATTTTTTGTTTTTGGCCTTATTTCATAAAATAAATTTGGACGATTGAATGAGGCCTTAAACGTATTGGCGTCATTCATTCCCAAATTCTTTAAAATATCTTCTTGAACCTTAGGAGTAGCGGTAGCCGTCAAACCAATCATCGGAATACCATCACCAATACGTTTGATAATATGACGTAAATTTCTATATTCTGGTCTAAAATCATGACCCCACTCACTGATACAATGCGCTTCGTCAATCGCCATAAATGAAATTTCTACAGTTCTTAGAAACTCAACATTGTCTTCTTTAGTCAAAGATTCTGGGGCTACATAAAGTAATTTTGTAATCCCATTTGTGATGTCTAACTTTACTTGCTTTATCTCAGTTTTGTTCAAAGATGAGTTTAAAACATGTGCAATACCGTCATGTTGTGAAACTCCTCTGATGGCGTCGACTTGATTTTTCATCAATGCAATGAGCGGAGAAACAACAATCGCTGTTCCAGATTGCATTAGAGCAGGTAATTGATAACACAAAGACTTACCTCCTCCTGTAGGCATGATTACAAACGTATTTGTACCAGACATGATACTCTCAATTACAGGCTCCTGCAGTCCTTTAAATGTTGAGAAACCAAAAAAATGTTTAAGAGCTTCTTGTAAGCTATTTTGTTTAATACTCATTCAGGTATAAATTGATATTGTAAATCTTTACAAACTCCATTAATAAACAATTATTTATTCTTTTTCTCATTTATGAGAGACCTCACAAGATTTTTTTTTGTTTTTTTGTACTAATATTTTAAAGATAGTAAATTCTTTAAATGCATCAAACCTAAAATTAGTTATTTTGAACGGAAAGCAGTCTATTCTAAATATTGCCAAAACAACCATTACAACTGAAAGTAAAGCTATTGCAAATTTAGCAAACTTGCTAACTGATGACTTTGCCGACGCCATACAACTAATTTACAATTCAAAGGGCCGTGTCATAATTACAGGTATTGGTAAAAGTGCTATCATTGCAAATAAAATTGTAGCAACCTTAAATTCAACAGGAACTCCTGCAGTTTTTATGCATGCTGCTGATGCTATTCACGGTGATTTAGGATTGATTCTAAAAGATGATGTTGTTGTATGTATTTCAAAAAGCGGCAACACACCTGAAATTAAGGTTTTAGTTCAACTAATTAAGAATGGTCCAAATAGCATGATAGCCATCACTGCCAATGAGGAGTCTTTTTTAGGGAAACAAGCAGATTATGTCTTAAATTCTTACGTTGAAAAGGAAGCTTGTCCCAACAATCTAGCTCCAACAACGAGTACAACGGCTCAATTAGTCTTGGGTGACGCCATGGCTGTTTGTTTGTTAGAATTACGAGGGTTTAGTAGTAAAGATTTTGCTAAATACCATCCGGGGGGGGCTTTAGGAAAAAAACTATATTTGAGAGTTCATGATTTATCTTCACTCAATGAAAAACCTCAGGTTAATTTAGAAACTAGTGTTAAAGATGTTATTATCGAAATTTCAGAAAAGATGCTCGGAGTAACTGCAGTCGTGGAAAACAACAAAGTTTTAGGCATCATTACCGATGGTGATTTAAGAAGAATGTTAAGAAAAACAGACGATTTCAACCACTATACTGCAAAAGACATCATGAGTGAAAACCCAAAGAGTATCAATGTTGATGCTATGGCTATTGAAGCAATGGAACACATGGAAACCTATGGGATTTCTCAATTATTAGTTGAAGACGGTGGCAATTATGCAGGAATTGTACATCTACATGATCTTGTCAAAGAAGGTATCATTTAATGGGTTCAACAAAAAATATAAACGAAATGTCATTTTTAGACCATCTTGAAGACTTGAGATGGCATCTGATTAGAGCAGTTTCTGCTATCATGATTGTGGCGACGATTGCTTTTATCTTCAGTAGGTCAATTTTTAAATTAATTATTTTTGCTCCATTAAAAATGGATTTTCCAACCTACAGTTTACTCTGTAAGGCAGGACAATTAATTAAGGTTGACACAACTTTCTGTGGAGAAACCTTACCAATGATCATTCAAAATCGTACCATGGCTGGTCAGTTTTCGGCCGATATTTGGACGGCAATATTTGCAGGCTTTATCATCGCATTTCCTTATGTAATTTATCAATTATGGAAATTTATTAGTCCAGGAATGCATCCCAATGAGCGGCGACATTCACGAGGTTTCATTATTATATGCTCTTTTCTATTTTTTACTGGTGTTCTTTTTGGTTACTACATCGTGACCCCATTGTCAATTAATTTTTTAGCCAACTACAGTATCTCTGAGGTGGTTGATAATCAAATAGATATCAGCTCCTATATCAGTCTAATACGATCTGCAGCACTAGCCTCTGGTCTTGTTTTTGAATTGCCAATCATCATTTACTTTTTAACTAAAATAGGATTAGTAACACCGCAGTTTTTAAAGACTTACAGAAAATACGCCTTAGTTATTGTATTAATATTATCAGCAATTATTACCCCTCCCGACATTGCGAGTCAAGTCATTGTTGCCATTCCAATTTTAATTTTATATCAAGTAAGCATATACATATCAAGCCTTGTTATTAAAAATCAACAACGTAAAGAGCAGAAGCATGTCTAATCTGGTAGAAGAATTTAACGCGTATCGAGAAAAAATGAATGATAGAATTCTCGAAGACAATAACAAAATTATCAAACGTATTTTTAACCTGGATACCAATGCTTTTCAGTCGGGTTCTCTAGATGTAAAAACAAAAGAACTTCTTGGTTTAGTTGCCTCGATGGTGTTAAGGTGTGATGATTGTGTCAAGTACCATCTTGAAACGTGTTACAAAGAAGGCGTAAAAAAAGAAGAACTCGCTGAGACTCTCAGTATTGCAACATTAGTTGGTGGCACCATTGTTATTCCTCACTTAAGACGGGCTTACGAATATTGGGATACCTTGGAGCAACAAGGTTAAATTTTGTATAAATTTCATTTAGTCATAAATAAGGTGTCATGATTTTATTATTTTTATGAAACATTAAAAACATATGATATTAAGAGCAGATAATTTAATGAAGTCCTACAGTGGGCGAAAAGTGGTAAAAGACGTCTCCCTTGAAGTAAAACAAGGAGAAATTGTTGGATTACTAGGTCCCAATGGGGCAGGAAAAACAACCTCGTTTTACATGATCGTTGGACTTATCAAACCAAATGGCGGAAAAATATTTTTGGAAAATAAAGAAATAACCACCTATCCCATGTACAAAAGAGCTCAAAGTGGTATTGGATATCTTGCTCAGGAAGCTTCAGTTTTTCGTAAATTGAGTATTGAGGATAATATTTTAAGTGTTCTTCAAATGACGAAACTTTCTAAAAAAGAACAACATGACAAAATGGAGTCACTAATCGAGGAATTCGGTTTAAGTCATATTAGAAAGAATAGAGGGGATTTGTTATCAGGTGGTGAACGTCGGCGAACTGAAATTGCTCGCGCTTTGGCAACAGATCCTAGTTTTATTTTACTCGACGAACCATTTGCTGGTGTTGACCCTGTCGCTGTTGAAGACATTCAGCGTATCGTCGCTAAACTGACTAAAAAAAATATAGGAATATTGATTACCGACCACAATGTACAGGAAACGCTTGCCATTACAGACCGAACATATTTAATGTTTGAGGGAAGTATCCTAAAAGCGGGAAAACCGGAAGAATTAGCCACTGATGACATGGTACGAAAGGTATACTTAGGACAAAATTTTGAATTAAGAAAAAAGAAATTAGAATTCTAAAGATTTTATAACTACCATTAAATTAATTTTCTTCACAACCTTACTAATCTTCTCTAAAAAGTAAACCAAGAATAATCCACATTTCGTTCAACTAAATTTGAGCCCGTCTTTGGTAAAATCCTATTTTTTCAGAAGTTTTTTAAAAAGTAACACAAACAACACCGCTGCCATTCCAACACCAAAACCTACAAGAAAATCTCTTACAAATCCTGAAAAATTTTCAAGAAATGAATGCAAAAATTCGATATGGTGGTTAAATATACCGCCTGCGACTAGTAATAAAGCGATAGTGCCAACTACTGAAAGCAATTTAATGATCAATGGTAAAGCGTTGACCAATAAATTACCAACGGTAAATAAGACCGTATGCTTTCCTGAACTCATTCGAATTAATTTTAATCCTAAATCATCCATTCTAACTATTAATGCCACAATGCCATAAACACCAATCGTAGCAATACAGGCCACTACACTTACCACAATAATTTGAAACAATAAGGGCTCTTCTATAACCGTTCCTAAAGCAATAATGACAATTTCTACTGATAGAATAAAATCTGTTATGATTGCTGACTTAATCTTTTTTTGCTCTGCATCTAAGTCTAGATTAGTTAGTAAATGTTGCTCATTAGATTTTGTATCAAATTCGTGGTGATGACCTATGAAGAAGTCATAAATTTTTTCAGAACCTTCGTAAGCTAAATAAATCCCACCACAAACAAGAATAACTGTGACCGCTGAGGGTATAAATGCACTTAGTAGAAAAGCAATTGGTAATATGATTAATTTATTGAGAAAGGAACCTTTTGTAATAGACCATAGAACAGGAATTTCCCTTGAAGATACAAATCCTGACGCTTTTTCGGCATTCACGGCTAAGTCGTCTCCTAAAATCCCAGCAGTTTTCTTTGTTGTTATTTTACTCATAACCACAACATCATCCATCAAGGCTGAGATATCATCGAGTAATGCAAAGAGTCCAGAGGCCATAAATGCTACTTATTGTTAAAGTAATGATACGAAAGAATAGAAAAAGCAATGTATATTACAATTACTAAAGGGATGCCCACAAATTTAAAAACAACCAATACTATTACAGCTAAAAAAAGGAATAAATAGCTAATAATATTTTCTCGAAAACTAGTCGTGGTCAATTTCTTAAAGGCTATTAATTTCAAATTTGCATTCAATAAAAAACTACTCAATAAAGTGATAAAAATTAAAAACCATTGATTTAAAATAATACTGTTTATAAAATCATTATTCTGAAATTCAAGTATTAATGGTAGCGATAAAATTAAGAGTGCATTTGCTGGAGTTGGTAACCCAATAAAATTATTGGTTTGATTCGTAGCAATATTAAATTTTGCTAAGCGATAGGCTGATGCCAACGTAATGAATAATCCTACATAAGGTAAAAATGAAACATTACCACTGACCAGCTCAGATAATGTCAAGTTTGTATGCATTACCTCCTCATCTACAGTTAGACTTATTAAATGAAACATGACTAGACCTGGTACCAACCCACTTGTCACCATATCTGCTAAGGAGTCCAATTGTAAACCCAATTCGCTTTTCACATTAAGTTGACGTGCAAGCAATCCATCAAAAAAGTCAAAAAAGATCCCTAAAAACACAAAAAATACAGCATAAATCATATTACCATTTACAGCATGTAATGTTGCTATACAACCACAAAATAAATTTAATAAAGTAATAAAATTTGGAATGTGCTTTTTCAAGATAAATAATTTTGAGTAGCGTAAAAATAATAAACTATTTCAGATTAAAACTGATCATTCACAATAAGTGCTAAAAATTAGAGTTTATAATGTGAATTATGCATCTTTGTAAAAAATTTTGCCATTGAAATCGCGCTTACTCATTTTATTAATGCTGAGTACTTCGATGCTTTTTGCTCAAACTGCCAGAAAATACTCCAATGAGTTTATGAATATTGGAGTTGATGCAGCCTCCCTTGGTATGAGTAGTGCGGTAGTAGGTCATACTTCAGATGTAAATTCAAGCTATTGGAATCCTGCTGGGCTTGTTCAAATTGAAGACAACCAACTTTCCTTGATGCACTCCAGTTATTTTGCAAATATTGCTAATTATAATTACATCGCCTTTGCCAAACCTTTAGATAGCAGAAGTGCTATTGCGGTCTCTTTTATTCGTTTTGGAGTTGACGACATATTAGATACAACACAACTTATCGATGAGCAAGGCAATGTGAATTATGATCGTATTAATTTGTTTTCAGCTGCTGATTATGCGCTCACATTTTCTTACGCCAGAAAATTACCAATTACCGGCATCAATTATGGTGTCAATGCAAAGGTAATTCGAAGAATTATTGGTGATTTTGCATCTTCATGGGGATTTGGACTCGACTTAGGTATTCAATTTCAAAGTAACAATAATTGGAATGTTGGTCTCATGATTCGAGATATTACAACGACATTTAATGCGTGGTCTATAAATGAAGATAAGTTTTCCCAAATACAAGAAGCTGTTGAGGGGCAAAACCAAGACATTCCCGAGGGAACAGAAATCACCATTCCTAAAATACAATTTGGCGTTTCTAAATTATTTAATTTTAGCTATGATTACACCTTGAGAACTGAACTTGATTTAAACATCAGATTTGAAGAGAATAATGATTTACTCTCAAGCTCATTTGCAAGCGTTAACCCTGCCCTGGGTTTTGAGTTTGGATATACAGATCTCGTGTTTCTCAGAGCTGGAATGGGTAATTTTCAAAATGAATTACAAATTGATAATTCAGAAGACCTAACATTTCAACCAAGTTTTGGTGTTGGTTTTAAATATCGTGGCATCCAACTAGATTATGCCTTTACAGATATAGGTGACCAAAGTGTTGCCCTCTACTCCAATGTTTTTAGCTTGAAACTTGATTTTAGTATCTTTAGATAAATAAATTAGTGTCATGAGACAGTTGCTATTTCTATGTTTAATTGGTATGCAGTTTTTGCAAGCTCAAAGACTTTCACCAAATGCCACAATTAGCATCCTTACAGTAGGTCCGGGACTATCTCTCAATGATGCTTTTGGACATAGCGGCTTTAGAGTGTCAGATCCTGCGCAAGGTATTGATATTGTTTATGGTTATGGTGCTTATGACTTTAATACGCCAAACTTCTATTTAAAATTTGCCCAAGGCAAGCTCAATTACAATATGAGTCAAGATGATTTCAAGAAATTCTATGGGGCTTATGTTTACTTTAATCGCAGTGTTCGAGAACAAATTCTCAACTTAACACAGTCAGAAAAAGAATCGTTGTACACATCCTTATTAGAAAATTATAAACCCAAAAACAGAGCTTATCTTTATGATTTTTTCTATGACAACTGTGCCACAAAAATTCGTGATGTTATTAATGTTAATTTAAGTAACAATCTGGTGTTTAATATCCCAAATACTTATGAGACTTCCACATTCAGAACCTTAATTCAAAATAATTTAAATACAAATTCATGGGGCAGCTTAGGTATTGATATTGCACTCGGATCTGTCATAGATAAGATAGCGTCTCCAAACGAGCATATGTTTTTACCGAAAAACATTCATCTCTTTTTTTCTGAAGCAACAAAACCATCTGGAGCACCTTTAGTTCAAAATAGCAAAGTCTTGTACAAAAAAAACACAGCTCTCGTAGCCCCTAGCTTCTTTTTAAGCCCCTTGTTTGTCTTATTATGCCTGTCATTGATAATTATATGGATCACTTATGAGGACCATAAAAAAAATAGACGCAGTCGCTGGCTTGATACACTTCTTTTTTTTATGACAGGAAGTATTGGTCTACTATTAATTTTACTGTGGTTTGCTACAGATCACGAGGCAACTGCCAATAATTATAATCTTCTTTGGGCCTTTGTCTTTAATTTAATAGCTCTGAGACAAACAAGAAAAATTAAACCTAAACGATGGTTTTGTAGATACTTACGATTTCTGCTTATTCTCTTAAGTCTTTTAACACTTCATTGGATTGTTGGTGTGCAAGTTTTTGCTATCACACTGTTGCCATTACTGATCGCATTAGCTATTCGATATATTTATTTAATTTACCACTTTAAATAATTCTACTGTCCCCTATAGAATAAAACTGTACCAATTGTTTTTATGAGAATATTAATATCTAAAAAAACACCTCGGTGCTTGATATAATATAAGTCATATTGTAGCTTTTCCAAACTATCCTCCATAGAATCTCCATACCGACTATTTACTTGCGCCCAGCCAGATAGACCGGGTTTAATGGCATGTCGCGTATCATAAAAAGGCACCTCCTTAACTAATTTTTCTACAAAATGTGGCCGCTCTGGCCGTGGACCAATAACACTCATTTCTCCTTTTAAAATATTATAAAATTGAGGGATTTCATCGATTCGTGAATTTCTCAAAAAGCGACCAAACTTCGTAACTCGACTATCTCCTTTTTTAGCCCACTGTATGCCCTCTTTTTCAGCATGCTTAATCATGGTTCTAAATTTAAGTATCTTGAATGACATCCCATTTTTCCCTACTCGTTCCTGTGTGTAAAATAAAGCACCCTTATTACCAAGTATATTACCAATCAAGATTAAAGGAAGTACTAAAACGCCAAAACAAATTCCTATCGTGGCAGATATAACATCCATCAAACGATGAAAAAACATGTAGAGTCTATTCTGATTACTTCTACCAAAAGGAAAATATTTGTAAAAATCTTTCCCAAGATATTGTACGGGAATTTGATTGGTCATTTCCTCGTATACCTGGGTATATTCTCTTATGGTAAAACCCTTATTTAATAAGATGGTTAAATGCTCGTAAATAATATTAGTAATATTATCTTGATTATAAATCGCAACAATGATTTCAGAAATTTGATGATTCTTGACGGCCTTTAATAGTTCATCCGGAGCGTATTCCTCTAGGCCTGGATACTTGCCCGTAGTACCTTCTTTTCCCAGATCAACATTTATAAATCCAATGATTCTATAATTTGGATCCGATAAAGCGATGGTTTCCTGAATTGATTTTAAATTAGCCCCTTTACCGATGACAAGAACTCTTTTATAAAACCTCGGTGATGCTATGACTCCAATATATAGGGATCTCCACAATAATATCGCACTCAAGATGGTCACAAAAAAGTATAGGACCTCGATACGTTTTTCGGGTAAAAAGGGAGTCACTATTGGCGTAAATAAATATAACAATACGGTTAGAGATGTTGTTATTACAATATTTCTAAAGGTCTTAAAAATATCACTTGAAGCTTTCAGATCATATAATTCAAAAACAGTTCCAGTAAGCGTTATGTACAAGCTTAGAACCAACGACCATGACCAATGCATTGTTGTTACTGAAAAGTAATTCACTTCAAAACTGGCTCCTACAATATACAGTGCTCCGATAACACAAACAGCATCCATAAAACGCAATAGAATTTTACGCTCAGATATTTCAAAATGAATATTATTTCTTGGAGTCACTTACTTTCTTATTATGGTAAATATAAGAAGTTCAATAACAATAATGTCAATGTTCTTGTGCTGTTGGTCTATCAATCCATGTTATTGGAAAGCAAAACCATAAAAATAGTTAACAAAATAATTCTTATTTTAAAAGCTTCAGCCACTTATGTTTTACGATATCCCAGTCAAATGCCTCAACCTGTTTTCTTGCATTTAAAGATATTTTTGCTGCCAAAGCCGGGTTTGATATTAACTTCTCAATAGCTTTTGTCATGGCTTCAGAATTATTTGGTGGCACCAACAGGCCCGTGATACCATCTTCAATTAAATAAGGCATACCCCCTACATTTGTTGAGACGACAGGTAGCCCCAATGCCATTGCCTCGATAACACTCACAGGCGTATTGTCAAAATTCGTAGTATTGATAAAAATATTATGGTTATCTGAAAGACTTCTCCACGAGGCTTTATCCAACTTCCCAGTAAATGTTGTTTTAACATTTAAATGCTCTGATAGTTTCTCAGCTCTTTTCAAACTCCCGTCTACCTCAGGACCCACCATGCATAAATCTGTCTTGTGACCTTTTTCATGGAGGGTGCCTGCAACTTCTATGGCTAAATTTGGATTATATAACAAAGAGAACGAACGTACCCAAAGTAATCGAACGCCCTTCATTCCAGGCAACTTAAAAGAATATTTTTTTATGTCAATTGTGTTTGGAATATGAATTACATCGATATGATAATAACTTTCAAAAATTGACTTCAAATAGTTTGAAGGTGCAACCAAATGGTAAGCATTACCAAAAATTAAATAGCATAGTTTTGGATTTGCTAGTAATCGCTTTGGTAAATTACCCCCATGCAAAATAGGAATATACTTTAAACTTAAAATCCTGCATAACTGACTAATGATTAGTGCATAATAGAAGTTGGTGGTACTGTAAGTGTCAATTAAAACATAATCAGCTTTGAACTGTTTCATCAAAACTAATTTTACCATATCCAATAACCTCAGAAATTTATTGGTTTTTTTGGATGCCGTATAAACGGTACAAAATTCTTTTAGGTTTTCACCTAAAATATCGATAGTCGTAATCGTTTTACCACTATTTGATAAGGCGTTTCCTATATATAGGATGTTTTTCATTTTTTAAAGTTAAAAGTGCTAAAGCATAAATAAAACCAGGAGCGGCAATACGCATTGCAGAATGATTTATGGTTGCAAACCAAAATACTAAAAAAGCATAGAAAAAATAATTATTTCGATTGTGAGATCTTATGTCAAGAGGTTTAAAAATCAGTATTAACAATATAAAAATTCCAAAAATGCCATGTTCTGATAATAATCTACTTAGTTCGTTATGTGTAGCCACAATTTTACCATGAGTTATTAAACGACGTTCCTTCATTCCACTGGCTCCAACTCCTAAAAAAGGTTCTTCAATAAATCCCTCTAATTCACCAAAAAATAAATCAACCCTACCTGCAGATATATCCTCCTTATCCTTTCCAGTTTTATCTTCATTGGAATAACGTTTGTCTATTAAACCACTTGTTTGATTAGAACTTATAACCCAGATTACTGACGAAGAGATTAACAATAAAATAAATGATGAAATAATAATATTTTTCTGCCTTCTACCGGATTTAAAATAAACAAATACTAAAAATGCAAAAAGCATAATTATCGCTGTTAAAATACCACCTCTACTGAATGTCACTATACCTCTAAATGACATAAGCCCAATCATAACGATATTTATTATTTTAAGAAACAGTGTCTTGGAATTGAGAAAATAATTAACACAGAATACAAACATACCTAATCCCAACACTGTAGAAACTTGGTTAGGCCCAAAACCTCCTGAAGCTGCAAAATTAGATTGAGTACCACTTACTACGTCCTTTATACTTGGTGAATATATAAATAGGTAGGCTGTTAATGAAACTATTGGTAAAGCCAAATACAATAGAACATCTAATATTTGCCTTTTATTAATTCTCTTGTCATAACAATAAAGTGCTGAAATACCCAAACAAACAGGTCCACTTAATACAAATGCGACATTCGTCCTTAAATTAGAATCATAACCAATACTAGAAGAAGCAACAACAATGGAAGGAACCAGTAATATTAAAAACATTAAGTAAGGGTAAGCTTTATTTGAAATGCCATCATAGAACATACCAAATAGCAAAAATAAAATTATAAAGTATTTTGAGGACTCATAAAAAATACCAGCACCCGTCATTCTAAAAATAACCTCAGCACCAACCAAATATGCACAGGCTTTTAATACTGTTGTTGACTTCTCATTCTTATGAACTACTATAATATCTATAAAAAAGTAAAGCAACACAGTGAAGAAAAATATTCTAGGAAAAACATTAACATAATAAAGTAATGCTCCTATAAAAACATGGAAAACAATTTTTAAAAGATATTTTATATCCACATCAACAGTAATTAATTTGGTCTTTTTAATGATATTATCGATTCATAAATACCTAGAATATCTTTTAGAATTACATCACCAGAATACTCATTCTTAATTTTTGTGTTAAAATTAGAAGCAGAAGATTTCATGTATTTTTCATTTTCAATATAATAAATAATAGCATCAGCTACTTCTTGCTTGTTATCAGTATTTAATAAAACACCTAACGATTCATCAGAAATAAGCATTCCACAGTTTCCAACATCAGTAGAGATTACAGGTAATTTTGCAATTCCATATTCTAATAATGCTAAAGGTAAGCCCTCAGATTTAGAAATCAACAAACCAATATTACATTGCTTCATAATATTAAGAATATCAGACCTACTATCATAAAAATAGACATCCTCTTTTAGATTGAGAGTTTTTACTTTAGAAAAAAACAATTCTGAATAAGCGTCTTTAAAATCTTTACCAACACAATGAAGTGACCAATCTGGATACTTGTTTTTTATAATTTCGAAAGCCTCTAAAAGTCTTATATGATTTTTTTGCTGACGCAGGTTTGCTAGACACAATATACGCTTGTCTTCTCTACCAGCTAAGAATGTTAAATCTGAAACTAGCTTATTTAAAACTGCAAAATTCTTCATGTAACTAACTTTTTCACATACCAAATTATTTATAGACCAATCCTTTAATTGAGAATTAACACTAAAAATATGAGAGAAAAATCTAGAAGATAAACGTAAAATTGTTTTCGGTCTTTGATTGAGTAATTCACTATTACCATAATGATCGTGCCACACAATTTTTAAACTTGGTAATAGCATTTTTACTAAAATTGCTATAAAGAAAGACGATGAATGTGCATGTAGTATATCTATTCTATTTTTAGATACATATTCTTTTAACTTAAAAATAGCTTTAATATCTAGTGTTGATTTCTTATTTAAGTAGATATAATCAACATTTGAATCTACACTCTTTAATAAAGGGCCTTCTTCTCTAGTGACACATAAATGCGACTCATCTATAAAGTCCGTAAGACCATTGGCATAATTTACAGCAACTCTTTCTGCTCCTCCAACTTGCAAAGAATCAATTATTTGTAGAACTCTAATCATTCTTCTTTAACGACTTTTTCAATTTCATGCTCTAATCTATCAACAGTATATTCTTGGGACCAATCTTGTGCGTTTTTAGACATTGTGTTTAAGTAAGCATCACCTTTATTTAAATCTTCAACTATAGCAATAACTGCATTATTTAATTCTGAATCAATTAATATACCTCTTTTACCATCATCTAGAATCCACGGCAAACAAGATATCCTTGTAGATATAGGAATAGCACCAAAAAACATACCCTCTGCAATAGCTTTAGGCCAACCTTCACTTTTAGATGGCAAAATAGAAAAATGAGCATCTTGTAAACACGATTTAAGCACTTTCTTATCCTTGTTTCCGTAAACAAATACAATACTTTCTAACTTTTGATTAGATACATAGCCTTTAACGTCTTCTATTAAATTACCATCACCAAACATATGCAACTCTAAATCAATACCGTGTTTTCTTAAGTTCTCAATAATTTTTAAAGTTAAAAGTGGTCGTTTACCAACAACCATTGCACCAATGAATACAAATTTTAATTTCCTTGTAAAATTTCTTGGTTTAAAAGCAATCTTCTCACTCTCCATATATGAAGCAGACATAAAAGGAACAATATTCGTTGTTTCATTTGGCCACTCTCCGTAAACTAAAACTCTTATATTTTTTGACAAAAAAGTATTTCTAAAAATAGCTTGCTGAAGTCTATAACTCTTTGGTTGTCTACTATTTGGATCCCAATTACCTGCATATTTTACAGATTTTTTCTTAAGAGGAAAAAAGATTTGAATTAAGGCTCCTATCAAAGTGACATTTCCAGGACTTCTAAAATGAATATGATTAGACCACCATATTGCTCTAATCATTTGAAAAATGATAAAAGGCAAAAATATTATGCTTTTAATAATTCTTGTAAATGAATTAAAAGCTATAAATGGTATTTTATAAGTCTTTATTTTCTTTGATTTAAAAGGTTTAGATAAAAAATCTGTAGGATAAGAATTTGGACATAAAACCCGGTATTCATCAGCAAAAGAAAACCATACATCCATCTCATCTACATACGGAGAATAAGAAAAGTACTCACCCTCTTTCTTTATCAATGGTGTATATGTAATTACTAAAAATTTTACTTTTTTCTTACTCATGTTTATATATATCCCGAAGAAGAACTATCACTTACTTTTTCTGCGGGCACACCCAAAACTGTTGTATTATCTTCAACATTATGTATTAAAAAAGAATTTGCTCCAACAACCACATTATCTCCAACTTTTATTTTTCCAGCTAATACCGCATTTGAACCAATGTAAACATTATTACCAATAATTGGTACACCTCTATTATCTCCTTTTCCATTGATTCCAATTGTAACACCTTGAGAAATATTACAATTATCACCAATAATTGCGTTTGAATTAATTATTACATTTCCAAAATGCCCTATATAAAAACTTTCCCCAATATTAACAGAGTATGGTATTGAAATCCCAGTTGTAATCTCTATCCATTTTTGCCACATTAAAGCCAAAACTAATAATGGTTTTTTTAATAAAGTTGGAAGTTTTGATTTGTATATTTTATTAGAAAATCTGTACACAAAAAGTGCCCAAAGCCCTTGAGTAGTTAAAATTAAAATAAGTGAAGACTTATTATTACTATATCGTTTATATTTTACTATGTCTGTTTTAAATAATGACATCAACAAACTTTTTACGCTTTAATTTTATTATAAAATTTTATATTTTTATTTAAAATGTTATCCCTATTAAAATTTGATAATACATGTTCCCTAGCCTTTTTAGCTATTTCATTAGTTTCGTTCTTATGCTCTAACGCCCATTTTATCTTATCGGCAATATCATTTTCATCATATGGGTTACATAACAGTCCTGTCTTTTCATGCTCAATTGTCTCTTTTCCTGGCCCACATTCTGAAAATACAACTAATTTCTGAACCGCCATCGCTTCTGGTGCAACCAAACCTTGAGTTTCCATTAAAGATGGAAAAACACAGACTTCTGCTGAAGCGTATTTATTTGTTAAGTCATTAATTGGGACTGCGCCCATAAAGTGAATATGTTTACGAATACCCTTCAATTTAGGAATTACGTCATTTTTTAAATAGTTGATATAAGAACTCCCATCTTTAAAATACCAATCTCTACCATAAACTAATAGGTTAGCTTCTGGATAATCTTTTAAAACTTTTGGCATCGCTTTGATTAACTGACCAACACCTTTTTTTTCACATACAGTACCAGCAAAAAGAATTGTATCTGGCTCAACCTTAACCTCAGGATTAGGTTTAAATATGTCTAGATTAATAGGTGACATTAAGACTTTAATAGGTTTATTATTATAGCTTAAAAACTTAGAAGTATGCAATTTTACATATTCTGAAACGGCTATAAACCCATCAGCTTTTTTAAATGATTTTTTTTCTTGAAACCCTTTCCATAGAGATACTTTTCTATTTTCTGCTTCAGCAAAGAAATGATGTCCACCATGTAACCGAATTATATATCTTATAGTTTTTCTCTTTTTAACTAATGCTAATCCTAATTCTGATGCCTCAACAATATCTATAGGTTTTTTTGCATGAATTTTATCTAATTTTTTATTGATTATGTTGTTATTAAAGTACCATGTAAGTCCCTTAACAATTTTGGGTTTTAATCTATATACTCTAACACCATTTTCATACTCATTCTCATCAGTTTTTGTATAAGTATTAATTCCTACAACTGAAACCTCATGTCCCTTCTCAACTAATTTGCGGCTAATTGTCTGTACAAAAGTACCTATACCACCATGTGGGTAGTTTGGTTTAGGATATTCATTTGTGATGAAGCATATATGCATTACATTAATAGTTTTGCAATATTGTTTGAGTTTTTATCTAGGGGATGAAGTACCAAATCTTGCATCCATATTGTTCTATGTGTAGCTATATCGTCTGGTTTACTAAGAGCTTTTAGAACTATTTCTGATATCTCATTTTTGTTTTTAATCCAGCCAACTGCATCATAGTTTTTCATACTTCTAAAATGCTGAAATCTATATATTATTTTACTGCTCCAATTATTGTCATTTGACGGATTGTAATCTAAGTATAAACAGGGTTTATTATAAGTTGCAAAATCCAATGCCATGGTAGACCCTAAGTTAACCACCAAATTGCAATGGTGTGAGAGATTTATTTGCATATCAATATCTTCATACTTTGGAAAATAACCAACCCACCCTGTCTGAGACTCTATATTCCAAATTGGATCAATAGAAACAATTAAATCATCATATTCATTTAACACTTCATCATATCTACTTGAAAAGTCTACAGGACACAGTCTAAAAATAATCTGCAAATTATCTTTTTTGTCATTTAATGATTCAGCAACATCTCGCAGAAACAATTGATCATAAGGTGATGTTGTGACATCATCTCCACTGAAGCAAATCCACTTTTTTTCTAAATCTAAACCATACTTTTCAGCAAAGTTCTGTCTTGATATAACTCTGCTTTTATCTAAATAAAACTCAAACTGTGGTGTTCCTACTAGCTTAACATTATCTTCAGGAATTTCAGGATAATAATCTTTCATCTCGTCTTTCATCCACTGAGACCAAACCAAATACATATCTGTTTTAACTGCTAAACGTGCTTTTGGTAAATTATCCCATGAAAATATTGCCGTTGCTGTTTCTATATTTAATTGTTTTGCAGCTATACATATAGGCATTATTCCAGGAACTCGTTGATGCGTTATAAATAGGTTACTTGGTTGAAGTGATTTTAACTCATCTATATATAACTGAATATTTTTTTGAGAAATATTTTTTCTTGATCTCTCTTCAAATTTTAGAATTCTTCTATAGTTTTTTGAAAAATGCTTACCTAAAACCTCAGCTATCTTGTAAAGTAATTTTATTTTGAATCCGTAATTTGGACGTCTCCAATTAGTTAATATTGTTGAATTACTCTTTAATTTACTATTTTGTATTAACCTTGCATAAGTTGTAGCCTCTCTATATAATCTCGTCATTATACCTTCAGGACGTAGTACTATTTGTTTATAATTAAAGTTGATTTGATGTAACCGTTTCACATCATCAAAAGCATCAATTGGTAGTGTTGACCATATTGAAATATCGCATTTACTCTTTAAATATTTGATGATATCAGAATAAAGAAAATTCTTAATTCCTACACCATCTGGCACTACAAAAAGTATATGTTTTTTAGTAGGCGTCATTAAACTGCTTTTGATGGTTAATATCCCATAGATTTTGAGATTCTAAGCTATTTAAGAATAACTCAGCACTATTCCCTTTACCAAATATCTCATTGCTAACCTCAACTTTGTTAGATAGTCCTTTTAAAGCTTCAAGAATTTTCGATTTTTCACTTGATGTATTAATTATTTCAGAAGATGTGGCTCTTTTAAGTTGCCTATTACCAATATTTACTGTTGGGATGCCATAATATGGTGCTTCTCTTATACCTGCACTACTATTACCAATTATGAAATTGGCATTTTTTAATAATGTTAAAAAATATTCAAAACGTATAGATGGAAAAACTTTAAATCTGTTATTATTTACCAACTTCTTGTAGGCATCTAAAATATGTTTACTCCCTAAATCATTATTTGGATAAATAACAACATAGTTTTTGCTACTCTCAATAAGTGCATCAACAAAATTATTGGCGTTTTCCTCTATGGCATCTATCTCAGTGGTCACAGGATGGAACATAGCCAAGGCATAAGAAGTAAAATCAATCTGATAATAGCCTTTAACCACATCTAATTTTGGTAGATTGTTAGAAAACATAATATCAACATCAGGCGATCCAATAGTGAAGATAGACGTTTCAAGCTCACCCATTTGCAATAATCGCTTTTTAGCATTATCGTTAGAAGTGAAATGTACGTGACTTAACTTTGTAACCGAATGCCTAATTAATTCATCAATGGTTCCAGATAATTCACCTCCTTCAATATGTGCAACAAGTATATTGTTTAGACTTCCGACAATAGCACCTGCTAAAGCTTCAACTCTATCGCCATGAACTACAATTAAATCTGGCTCTGTAATTTTTATATATTCTGAAAAACCATTAATGGTTTTTGCCAAAGTTAAATCCATGGTAGCTTCATCCGTATAATTGTTAAACGTTGCAATGTTATTAAAGCCACAGCGCTCTACTTCAATAAGTGTATAACCATACTCATGCAAAAGATGCATTCCAGTTACAAAAATATAAGGCTCAAAATCGCTATGATTTTCAACAGCCTGAATTAAAGCTTTTATCTTTCCAAAATCTGCTCTGGTACCTGTAAGAAAAATTATATTACGCATATTATAATTTTAGATTACTATTATTCAAAATCATTAAAATCTAAATGCTGACTCTCTTTTATATTTCTAGTTGCTATTTTACCAATCAAATCATTAAAATGTGCTGCCAAAATAGCTCCTGTACCAGGTCGTTTTACCCAAATATTTTCTTTAGTCAAAATATCTCCCTTGACAATAGGCTTTATAGTACAAACTGTTGCAAAAGCAAAGTCAATAGTCACCTTTTCTTCTTTAGTAGGTTCTTTAGTTCCACCCCTCATAGACCATATTTCTTCACTTCCAGTTATAAGATCTGCACATTCTTGCTTGTCCATACTGCAAACTATATCTGGACCTTGTCTCTTCTTATGATCTGTAAAGTGTCGCTCTAAAATTGAGGCGCCTAATGCTACAGCTCCAAGACAAGCGTTATTGTTTAATGTGTGATCACTAAGACCAAAAACATTATCAGGAAATGCTCGGTGTAACTCCATCATAGCTCCAAAACGTACTAAATGTGCTGGTGTTGGGTAAAGATTTGTAGTATGTAATAATGCTAACGGTACGTTATATTTTTCAAAAATCGCAACTGCTTTATTAACACTTTCAATAGTGTTCATGCCTGTACTTAAAATTACAGGTTTACCAAATTTAGCTATATGCTCCAATAAAGGGTAATTGTTACACTCTCCTGAACCAATTTTATATGTAGAAATATCAAAACGTTTTAAGCGCTCTGCTGCAGCCCTCGAAAATGGTGTCGATATAAAAATCATCCCTTTACTTTCTACATAATTTTTTAATTCTAACTCGTCAGATTCGTTTAATGAACAACGTTCCATAATTTCATAGATTGAAACATCAGCATTGCCTGGAATAACCTCCTTAGCCGCTTCACTCATTTCATCCTCAACTATATGGGTTTGATGTTTTACGACCTCAGCACCCGCTTTGTGAGCAGCATCTACCATTTCTTTGGCAACGGTAACGGAACCTTCGTGATTAATACCAATTTCGGCAATCACTAAAGGCGGGAAATCTAATCCAACTTTGCGGTTGGCTATTGTAATAAATGGATTACTCATCTGGGTAATTTTTAATAATATATTCTGCAAAATTAAAATCTTCCTCTACATCAATATCGACTGATGCATATGGATGGTCAACAACAAAAGGAGTATTGTTATTACCAAGAATCTTATTTTCTAAAATTAAAGAAGATAAAATAATGTATAAGAGCCCATTTTCAAAGTATAATGGTTCAATATCTTGGCTTCGTTGCCCCATTTTATATGTGTATGGCACGTATTTATCATCAATAATTTTTCCTAACTTTTTATCGGTTTTACTTACAGTTATTAAGCTATCACAACCTGATTTCATAAACGTATTGTAGGCTTTTTTCAATAAAGCTTTTGGTCGAAGTGGATTTGTTGGTTGTAACAATATTATTATCTCTACTCCATCTACAACTGTCAATAAATGCTTAATAGTGGTAATCATAGGTTCAAAATCTCCACTAATATTTTTAGGTCTATCAATTACTTTAGCACCATTTTTAATTGCTATATCTTTTATCTCTTGATTGTCGGTGGAAACATATATATCATCTATGATATCAGAGTGTAAACTCGCATAATTAATTGAATGCACTATGAGAGGAAGACCCTCAAAATCTTTGATATTTTTGTTTGGTATTCTTTTAGAGCCTCCCCTAGCTGGTAATAACGCTATAGTTTTTTTTATTTTCAAATTTTATGTAATCGTATTTATTATACCTATGTTCAAGTTGTAAAATAGTAATACCTTTATTTCTAAAACTTATATTCAACCAAAAACACCATTATAATAAATATTTTCTAATTCTTCTCTTAGAATATGATTGAACTTTTTCTTTAAACCAGTACAACTTTTGGTAAAATAATGGTTCACAAAATATTATACTACCACTTCCTGTCCATTTCTGATGAAAAGGACCATAACTTGGTGGTTTTCTAACGCTTACCACCTCAGCAACTAAAGCCCTCGGGTAAATCTTTTTAATTGTATCTATTTGAGACTGTCTTCCACCTTCAATAAATATGATTGCATTTTTAACAAGTCTTTTTTTTATCTGACTTAATGATGTATCAGAACCATCAACAATAATAAAATTAAACGTTTCAGATTTTGGAATATCACTTATAGTTCTATAAAGTGCTATTTCATTAAAATCTAGCACATTTAGAGGTAGGGCCTTTAAGCAGAAATTATTCTCTTCTGTACCAAAATAACTAATAGGTACATCATTTTCTTTTGAAAATAAAAGTACTGTTTCTGATATAGTACCAATTCCTAATCCAATCTCTAATACTTTAGTAATTTTAAAATCTATAATGATTCTTAAAATTATTTCTAATGCGTAATCTCCAGCAATATACTGATTACCATCTATGCTCGAAAATTTCTTATATACTTGATATGCTATCTTTTTATAATGCAAAAAATGAGTTTTTTTAATTGAACAACCTTTAATATTTTCGTTCTAATGACCAGTTTTTGTTAAATGTGCTTTACTCTGTTGGATAAAAACATTCATTTTTTCACACCAGTCTTCTAAATTATAAATATTTTTAGGTATGTTTTTTAAATATGGGTTTTCTTGTTTTATTCGAAGCATACCTACTGCTTCTTGCATTGCTAATACCCATTGCTCAACGCTGTAGGGTTCATTTAATACAACACCATATCTTCCAAAATTTAAAACTTCTGGCACACCTCCTAAATTTGATGCAATACAATAACAACCGCATTTAAGTGCTTCTGCCAACACTAGTCCAAATCCTTCTTCACACATGGTTGTGAATAAAAAAACATCGGACATCTGATAGTAAATAGCCAAATCTTTATTTGGAACTTTACCCATAACTGTAACTCCACTCTGCTCAATATTTTTATTTACACCAACCAGTAGTAGTCTCGTGTTTTCATTTTTGGCGTGTACTTTACCAAAAGCAACCAACGCTAGTTCAAGACCTTTTTTGGGTCTGTCTTGGGAACACCATAAAAACACTAATTCTTCGTTAAGATTGTTATTACGCCTTAACTCTAGTTTTTTGTCACTCGAAACAGTTTTAAACAACCTAGAATTAACTCCATTGTGCAGAACTTTCACAACAATATCGGTTAATTTGTATGTTTCACTAAACTCTAATCGAGATCGCTCTGTTAGTAAAAAGAGTTCATCTATCGATTTAAAAAAAGGTGTTGCATTAGTAGTCGTGAAATTAAAAATAAAGCCATGATAAAAATATTGAACACAGAAATTCTCTCTTTTATGTTTTTTTGACAAAAACTGATGCAGAGGACTCACTAAACCTTTATTATCTATAATCTGGATAATATACTTACAATCTGGTTTTATAATTTTGTTTATCGCATTTGTATAATTACTGTAACGATTACCGCTTATTAATTTATTTTTAACCTTGTCAAGTATACCTGTTTTTTTGAGGTACTGATATTTTATAGTTTGATTTTGATTGTGTTCTTTGTTGCAAATAATATAATCTATGTTGTGATTAAAATGTTGTATAAAATAACTGTACATCGTAGTCCAACTACCTGTTTTTGGGTAAGGCAAGGGAAACTGACTTATTAAAATCACTTCTGTTTTAGTCATACTTTTTTGTGTAATCGTATTGTGGAAAATAAAAATATTTATAGCCTTTATTAAAGAATAAAAGTACAAATAGACCAAAATAAATTTTAACAATATGCTTATTCAATTTATCTGATGCAGACACATAGCCTTTAATGTATTTTGCATGTGATTTAAAGATATTAAATCTTTCCCCAAAGCCCTTGCATAATTGATTTATATTGTAATAATTGGTTGCTTGTCTATAAAACACATAAGCTAGTAGTTTTTGACGATTCTTTAGTTCTTGAGCATTCTTAAGGTAATTAAAAACATTATCAAAATATTTGAAAATGGATTTTTGAGCTATTATAGAATTTGGCGCTTCATTACTTATACTTATTATTCCTGTTCTAATATAAAATAGAACTCGGTTTAGATAAGTATATTTCGGTTGATGTGTTAACATTCTAAAATGAAAATCACTTTCTTGTGAACGATGTAAGGTCTCATCAAATAATACTTTATCTTTTAAAAACTCATAGCTCCATAATGGTGACGGTGTGTAGAAATACAATCCATTAATTAAATAATCTTCAACATAGTTTATAGAGTGCATTACAAAAGGGCGATTTATAGCTTCTGAAAGTCTAAAATCTGTCTTAAATGTGCTGCTGACACAAGCACAAAAATCTAAACTAGGATTATTGATTAAAGCCTCTAATTTTAATTTCAAAAAATCTGGATGCATTATATCGTCACTATCAAACCAGTTAATAAATTCTCCTTTAGCTTTTTCAAATCCAATATTACGGCAAGAATTTGCACCTTTTATTTTATACTTAGGTCTTGCAAAAAATTGAAAACGAGCATCTGTTTTCATATAATCTGATACTACAGATACAGTATTATCACTACTTCTATCATCTACAATAATACATTCCCAATTGACATAGGATTGACATAGAATACTATCTAACGTCTCTTTTATTATATGACCTCTATTCTTAGTTGGTATAATTACAGATACGAGCATTTTAGTATTGGTATTATTAAATTGAAGCTATCCATTTGTATTTCTCTGTTGCAATAACCCCAACCGTCTTATTTCCTCTAAATTCATTCTTTACAAAAAAAATGTTTTTATCATTTAAAATCTCACAAATAGCGTTAAATGTAGTTTGCTCACCTTTTCTTTGGCAGTCATCAAAAATAATTATAAACTGATCAGAATTTTCTGCATTCTCCACAAAACCCAAAATATCGATTCTAGATAATCCATCATTTCCCAAAGTTCCCCGAGGACCATCTATTAAAAATAAATCATATTTATTTTTTGTAAACTTTTCAATTCCTTTATAGGCATTAATAAATTCACCTTCATAGTCGACTTTTATTTGAGGAAGAATTTCTACTTTAGTTCTCTCCGACAATCTAAATCTTGTTCTAAAATTATTCAACCAATCTTCGTTTTGTTCAATAACCAGATGTTGACTGTTTAACAATTTACACTCTAAGTATGCAGATATCATTTTCGTGCTTTCCCCTAAACCAAACTCTATTATTTTTAATGGTTTGTATTCCATCAAAGTTCTGCTCAAAACATAAAAAAAAGTGTAATTTCCAGCCCACCTACCTATATTTAAGGGTAACTTTTCTAAAAACTCACTACCCCTAATGCTATCATGATATCTGTGTGCCCACACTAATTCTAATGTTTGTTTTTTAATATCAGTCTGTATCTTTTTCTGCTTGTAAAAAAACATCTTCAGATTTTTAAATGAATTAAATAATATCATAGTTTAATAAGGTTTTTCCTTGATTTAACGGTGGTGTCCGACCTGTTCCATAAAAATCACCATCCACGACTGAAAAAGAACAAGCATTTTGAATCCAATCTGCAACAGTACCGCCAGCGGTTAAGTACGTTGTTATATAATATGTTCCTTTATTTAATGGGAATTTTTTTACTTGAAATGTAATTGAATTTACAATAATCTCTGGTTTTTGACTTGCTGTAATCACAAAATCACTCAACCAAGCTATCCTTTGTCCCTTTTCGTCATCAATTCTGAAGTCAAGTCTAAGATCTTTTCGTATGACACCATTATTATTCTTTAATCTAAACGTAAAATTTACTAATTGACCTGTTAAAATATTTACTTTAGAATGTTCAGAAAATATTTCTATACTAACAATTTTAACAATACCCGAACCTTTTCTATCGTGTAATTGAAGCTTATTACCATCCTCAGTAGTCAAATAATTCGTTATTGCATCACTTGTATATCCAATAAAATTTATATTTCCATTTTTTAAAACTATTGTTCTACTGCATAAATTTTGTATCGCAGCCATATCGTGACTTACAAACAGCACCGTCCGTCCGTCACCTTTGCTAATATCTTGAATTTTACCGATAGCCTTTTTCTGAAACTCAGCGTCTCCAACTGCCAAAACTTCATCAACAACTAAAATATCTGGTTCTAAATGAGCAGCAACAGCAAAAGCCAAACGCACTTTCATACCTGAACTGTAGCGTTTAACAGGGGTATCTACGTACCTTAAACAACCAGAGAAATCAATAATCTCATCAATCTTAGAATTAATTTCTACTTTAGTCATTCCCAAAATTGCGCCATTTAAATATATATTCTCTCTCCCAGTCATTTCTGGATGAAAACCTGTACCTACTTCCAACAAAGAAGCTATACGGCCTTTAGTTTTTATCTCGCCAGTTGTTGGGCTCGTCACTCTTGAAAGTATTTTCAGTAATGTCGATTTTCCTGCGCCATTCTTACCAATAATTCCAAGTACTTCGCCTCTCTTAACTTCAAAGTTGATGTTCCTTATCGCCCAAACATAGTCTGAGCTACCTTTTTGAGACCTGACGTTAACTTCACCTACTTTTAAATAAGGATCTTCTTTTCCAATAATTCTACTCCACCAACGATTTAGGTCATGGCTAATGGTGCCAGTACCTACAACTCCCAAACGGTATTGCTTACCTACATTATTTACTTTTAAAATTATATCCAAACTCATTATATAGTATCAATAAAGCTTTTTTCGGTTTTATTAAAAATAACCAGTCCTATTAAAAATATAAAACAACTTGAAATAGCCGCATAAATCAATTTAAAAGAATTTAATTCACCAGTACCAAAAACCATAGTCCTAAATGCTTCCACAATAATGGCTATTGGATTCCATTCTATCAACCAATAATAAGTAGGTAATTTCTCTTTAAAATAAGACATCGGATACATTACCGCAGATCCATACATTAATAGCTGAACTCCAAATTGCACTAAGAATGTCAAATCTCTATACTTGGTTGTCATCGATGATATGATCATCCCGAGACCAAGCCCCAACAGAGCCATTAGCAATACAAGTACTGGTGAAAATACAAGATCAAAATTAGGACTGACATTATATGATTTTGAGGTGAACCAAACAAAATAAACATAAAATCCAATGAATACGCCAATTTGAATTCCAAATTTCAAAAGATTAGAAACTACAACAGACATAGGCATTATCACTCTGGGAAAATAGACCTTACCAAAAATCTTTTCATTTTTTTTAAAAGTTTCGCTAGTTCCAACAAGACAATCTTTAAAATAATTCCAAGAAGTAATTCCAGCCAAATTGAATAGAAAATTTGGCACACCTTCTCCGGTAGGAATATCCGCTAGATTATTGAATATTAATGTAAAGATTAATGATGTGAATAGTGGTTGGAGTAAGTACCACAATGGCCCAAGAATTGTTTGTTTGTAAAGTGTAATAATATCACGCTTTACAAACAAAAACAGTAAGTCTTTATACTGCCAGAATTCATTAAAGTTAAAATCAATTAATTTTCTTTTTGAAGAAATAGTGTACAACCAATCGTCTTCGATATCTGTGTTCAAACCGAGGTATTAAAATTAAATGACTAAGTTAACAAATGCTAGATGAGAATGAAATTATTAAAACTACTATTTTTTTTCTACTGGTTTTTAAACCAATCCCAAGTAATTCTTAATCCCTCACGAACCGTGAATTGAGGCTGATAGCCCATCAGTTTTTGAGCTTTAGCAATGTTGGCCAATGAGTCTCTAACATCACCTAACCTCGGTGGTCCATATGTTGCATTCAACTCCGAATTTGCAGAAGATTTTAATACATCCCATAAATAATTCAAATCAATTCGTTCTCCACAGGCCACATTAAATACATTATTTTTTGCTTTATCTGAAGCAAAAAAGCCTTTAATGTTGGCTTGAACGGCATTATCTACAAACGTAAAATCTCTTGTCTGCTTACCATCACCATTGATTGTTGGAGGTTTTTCATCTTTTAGAGATTGCATAAACAAAGGAATAACTGCTGCATAAGCACCGTTTGGGCTTTGTTTTGGTCCAAAAACATTAAAATAGCGCAAACCAATAACATCGGTATTATAGGTCGTACCAAATACATCTGCATACAACTCATTGACATATTTTGTCACAGCATATGGTGATAAGGGCTTTCCAATAATATCCTCTTCCTTTGGTAGTGTTTGACTGTCCCCATAAGTAGAACTCGATGCTGCATAGACCATTCGTTTTACGGATAAACTATCTTTTAAAGCAATCATCATGTTTAAAAATCCTGATATATTGACATGATTAGTCGTTGCAGGATCATTTATCGAACGTGGAACTGAGCCCAAAGCCGCTTGATGTGACACATAATCAATGTCTTCCATAGCTTTCTTGCACGTCTCTAAATCTCGAATATCTCCCTCTATTAATTCAAAAGATGGATGTTCCATAAATTCAGAAAGATTTTCACGGTAGCCATTGGAAAAATTATCTAGCACCCTAACTTTTTTCGCATCATATTTTAAGAGATATTCTACGATATTAGCCCCTATAAACCCGCCTCCTCCCGTAACGAGAAAGTTTAACTTGGAAAGATCTTCTGTGTGATAACTATTTGAGTACATCATATCAACTATTTATAAACGAGCATCAACAACATCGAGAGGCAACAATGACTTGACATCAAAAATTACACAATTTTTGGATTTCAAACCATCCAATGACATCTCTAAAAATTCTTTATGTGACACTGCCAATATAATGGCATCATAATTTGATTTAAGCTCCTTAAATTCAGATTTTAAATCTAATTCATATTCATGTTGCACCTCTTCTTTTGAAGCCCAAGGATCATATACATCTACATTAACGTGGTATGATTTTAGCTCGTCTATGATATCAATAACACGAGAATTCCTAATATCTGGACAATTTTCCTTAAAGGTAATTCCTAAAACTAAGGCATTTGACCCTTTGATAGTAGCTCCTTTATCTATCATTATTTTAATGGTCTCTGTTGCGACATAGCTACCCATACTATCATTCATTTTACGACCCGCTAAAATGATATCTGGATTATACCCTGCTTCAATGGCTTTTTGTGCTAGATAATAAGGATCAACACCTATACAGTGTCCTCCAACTAGACCTGGCGAGAATTTTAAGAAATTCCATTTAGTACCAGCTGCCTCCAACACTGCTTTAGTATCAATATCTAATCGTCTAAATATTTTCGACAATTCATTAACAAATGCAATATTGATATCACGCTGAGAATTTTCAATTACTTTTGCTGCTTCTGCAACTTTTATGGATGGTGCTAGATGTGTTCCAGCTACGATGACTTTTTTGTATAAGTTATCAATCTCCTTTGCTATTTCAGGAGTAGATCCTGAGGTCACTTTAAGTATTTTTGTTACCGTATGTTCTTTGTCACCTGGATTGATGCGTTCGGGTGAATACCCTGCAAAAAAATCTTGATTATAGGTTAAACCTGAGATATTTTCGACAACAGGGATACAGATATCTTCTGTTGCGCCAGGAAAGACTGTCGATTCATAAATAACGATATTGCCTTTTGAAATTGATTTGCCAACCGTCTCACTTGCCTTAATAAGGGGTGTGAATACTGGCTTATTGAGAGCATCGGTAGGCGTTGGTACCGTTATAATGTAAATATCTGCTTTTGTCAATATATCCGTTTGATCAGAAACAAGTAAACCTTTTTCATTCTGCAATGAATCAATCAATACAGACTTAAGTTCCTTATTGTCAACTTCTAAAGTTCGATCATGCGCATTATTTAAGTCTTTAATTCGATTCTTGTTAATATCGAAACCAATTGTTTTATAATGTTTGGCGAAAGCAACTCCTAGCGGAAGACCCACATATCCAAGTCCAATAATAGCGATCGTTTTGTTAGACATGATCATATTTAATTTAACTGCAAAATTAACTAAAATAACTTCTTGAAACTCAAAATCTTTATAGAATTATTGTTACGATAATACACTTATTTTTTTTTGAACCAATTTAGAAGTGATCGTGAATTTTTCTTCTCATGATATGCATTCCCATAAGTCCCATAACCATAACCATAGCCGTAGCCGTAGCCGTAGCCGTAATTATGACTACTCTTATGTTTGTAAAAGTTTAAGACATAACTAATATGTTTTAGTTCACCTGCCCTATGTTTCGCATTCACCAATTGCAACATGCCCTTTTTAGTATAGTCCAAGCGAATCATAAATATGGTGACATCAGATAAATTACTTAATTGTAAGGCATCAGCAACCAAGCCTACAGGTGGTGTATCCAGAACAATCAAATCGTAACTTTCTCTTAAAGAGGCCACGAGTTGCGTTAACTTTTCACTCATTAATAACTCTGATGGATTTGGAGGAATTGGACCTGATGGGATCACACTTAAATTCTCAATGTGCGTTTTACATATTATTGTATCAAGTGCTTTGTCTTCAACAAGAAAATTAACAATTCCTACATCATTACTCAGCTCAAAATCCTCAACAATTTTCGGTTTTCTCAAATCTAAACCAAGTAAAATTGTTTTTTTTCCACTTGAGGCATAGGCTGTCGCTAAGTTAATAGAACAGAAAGTTTTTCCCTCACCACTTACTGACGACGTAACCATGAGGGTTCTTCCTAAATCACCTTGTTGTTTACTATATAAAAACTGTAAACTGGAACGTATCGCTCTGAAAGACTCTGCAACTGAAGATTTTGGTTTTTCAAAAACAACTAAATTATTATGATATTTATATTTACCAACCAGACCAAGAATTGGAATTCTAGACAGTCGTTCTACATCTTCAGAACCATGAATGGTATTATCTAACAAATAGTTTATAAAAATAAAAAACATTGGCGTAAAAAATCCAATCATCAACGCTAGCATGTAATTCAAATTTTTATTAGGACCGATAAGGCCCGCACCAATATCTTTTGCTTCGTCAATAATAATAATATCTGACACGTTAGCCGCTTTAACGATAGCTGCCTCTCCGCGCTTGGATTGATAGACATCATAGGATTCCCTACTGATATCTAATTTTCGCTGTATTTTTAAATATTCTTGTTGATCTTCGGGTAAATTACTCAACTCCGACTCTAACTTAATTATATTTTTATTGATACTATTTAACTGAATATTAATCGTGCTTTTAGTCGATTGTAGGGTTTCTAACAGCACATTTTTTTCTGCATCAATTTGACGGTCTAAATCTTTAAATAAGACATTCCCCTCCTTTGCTGTATACTCTAAATTTTGTCGCTGAATTGCCAAATTTGTTATTTTACCAACACTACTCAAAATATTAGACTCTTCAATACCAACAGACGTTGGTGCAGCTATCATAGTGTAATCTGTTTTTGTGTTTAAATACGTTTCAAGACTATTGAGATAATTTAACTTTGACTGTATTACTTGCTTTTCTTTATCAAAATCTTTTAATTGAACAGAAACTTGAATAATTTCATCATCGACATCAAAAACTTTGTTTTTTCTGCGAAATGCATTCATTTCAGCGGTAACATCTTGAAGACTATTGCTAACACGGGCTAAGGTGCTATCAATAAATTTTATCGTATTAGTGGCATATAAATTTTTGCGTTTGAGCTCAGTACTACTTAAAATAGCAGAGGTACAGTTTAGGTAATCAACAATTTTTGATTTATTTGGACCTGTTAAAGATAATTTTAAAATGGATGCTGATGTTTTATTTACAGAATTAACCTGAATGAGGTTTTTAAAGTTGTTGACAACAGCGTCAAAATTCAAAAATTTTAAATAAAATACAGCACCTTGTTCTACATTAGAATTTGGTTTCAAAACCAGTTTGCCATTCAAAAAAGGCAAGGTTATATCTTGATTAAATAAAAATCGTTGTACTGTTTGATTCTCAGATGTTACGATATTATTTACAACCTTAGTCGCATAGCGTTGTCCCTTATAAAGACCTCCCTCAAAGTCTGTAAACACTTCAAAAGATTCAGCGTCTAGTATTCGTATACCTATCTTTTTATTGAGCAGTTGCGGCAATTCTTTTTGCAACACAAAAGTAAAAGGCGCCTTTTTATAAATATCAATCATGTGGTATTTGCCCTCCTTTAAATATTGCATGTAAAACTGTAAAGAGTCTACAACCAATTCATTGTGGCTTCTCGTTTTAATCGTAGTGAGCACCTTACCAACTTTTCCTGAAACTCCTCCCCAATTAAATGAAATACTGGTATTTGCTGTAAAAAATGGATTTTGTTCATTTTCAATAGATATCAATGAATCCAAACGGTAAACATTCTGTTGTCTTAAATTAATAAAGTAAGCAACCAATAATGCCATGACAATAAACAACACTACATACTTCCAAAGATTAATTGCATTGAACAGAAATCCTCTGAAATCAAAACTTGATCGTTCAAAATCTATGTGCTCCTGTTGAAATTCATTGTAATCCATAGCTTAAAGACGAGTAAATAATAAAATAGTTGTGGTTGCTAAAGACAAAATAGTAACAATATCTCTCAAGGTTTCCATCCCTGTAGTACCAGTACCTAATGATTTTTGTTTTAATGGTTTGACATAAATCATGTCATTGGGTTGCACATAATAATATGGAGATGACATCACATTGACATTCGTTAAATCTAAATGATGAATTTTTTGTCCTTGCGGGTATTGTCTTATAATGAGGACATCTTTTTTGTTTCCAGTGATGGGGATTTCTCCAACGTTAGCAATCGCCTGAAAAATATTGACACGCTCTTGAAATAAAGTGATGCTTCCTGGACTACCAACCTCTCCACTCACTGTGAAACGCAACCCGGTTAATTTAACTGAAACAAAAATATTAGCTGTTTCCTTGAACTGTTCCTTCAATAATTTTTGTTCTAATAGTTTTTCTATTTCTTCAGTGGTGTAACCCAAAACATTGACATATCCTAAGGTAGGGACTCGAATATTACCATGTAAATCAATGGTAAAACCGTCAAAATAGGCACGTTCTTCACTGGCAGCATTTAAATTAACATCACCAATTGGATTCAAAATTTGAACATTCGTTTGATCTAATGACTTTACTCGAATGCTAATAATGTCATTAATTTGTACTCGATAGGGCTGCTGCTGTTCGATCAAAATTTGAGTGGTATCCAAAGCCACTTCTTTTGTTTGATAATACAACGTGTCTTGGTAAGGTATGCACGATGTGGCTGTTATGCAGATTATAAGTCCTATAATTGAAAGGAACTGCTTCATTCAAATAAACATTTTGGTTCTAACAAAACTACATATTTTTTTTTGTTTAAAGACCAAAGGTCACATTGTAGTAGTTGAAGTTGTTTCTTAGGATAATTCAGTAAATTATCATAGGTCCAAAACGAGGTCATTGTCTAATAATTGTTAAACTTATTTAATAGTTTTAAGTAATTGTACGTTCTTTGTGAAAAAGGATCATTTGAATTACGTTACAGTTGAAAATATTGCCAAATCCTATGGAGAGCATTTGTTGTTTGAAAAGGTGTCTTTTAGTATTCATAAAGATCAAAAAATTGCCTTTGTAGCTAAAAATGGCACAGGAAAAACATCAATATTAAATATTTTATCTGGAAAGGATACCGCAGACACTGGTCAGATTATTTTTAGAAATGGCTTAAAAACTTCATTTTTATCACAGGAACCCACACTAAATCCTGAACTAACTATCGAAGAGACTATTTTTGCTTCAGACAGTCCGACTTTGAAGGTTATTAATAATTATCGCGAAGCACTGCATCATCCTGAAGACATAAAAGCCTATCAGCAAGCATTTGATGACATGGATCGCCTGCAAGCCTGGGATTTCGAAACGTTATATACTCAAATTCTATACAAGCTCAATCTTCAAAATCTCAATCAAAAAGTAAGTCAGTTATCTGGTGGTCAAAAAAAGCGATTGGCTTTAGCCAATGTCTTGATTAACAAACCTGAGTTGCTCATCCTTGATGAGCCAACGAATCATTTAGATTTAGAAATGATTGAATGGCTCGAACGCTTCTTTGCAAAGGAAAAGATGACCATTTTTATGGTGACGCACGACCGTTATTTTTTAGAACGAGTATGCAATGAAATTATCGAGCTCGATCAAGGCAAAATTTTTAATTACAAAGGTAATTACTCTTATTACCTAGAAAAAAGAAATGCAAGGATTGAAATTGAAGCGGTAGAAACCAATAAAGCCAAACAACTGTTTAAAAAAGAATTGGGATGGATGCGCCGACAACCCAAAGCGCGAACCACAAAGTCTAAATCTCGTATTGATGATTTTCACGATATTAAAGCTCGTGCACATCAGCGGCGTAAAGATCACGTTATTCAATTAGAGTTAAATATGGAGCGCCTCGGAAGAAAAATAATAGAGCTTCATAATATTTCAAAAACATTTGATGAACTTGTTATTACAAATAAATACAACTACACCTTTCAACACGGTGAACGTATTGGTATTATTGGTAAAAATGGAACAGGTAAATCAACATTTTTAAATATGCTAACAGGTCTATCTCAACCAGATAGCGGTAAAATAGTAAGAGGTGAAACGCTCAAATTTGGCTATTATACTCAAAAAGGTATTACCATTAAACCTGAGCAAAAAGTCATAGAGGTCGTCAGAGAATTTGGAGATTATATTCCCCTAAAAAAAGGTAAACAAATTAGCGCACAACAACTGTTGGAACGGTTTCTTTTTAGTCGAAAAAAACAGTATGATTTTGTAGAAAAATTAAGTGGTGGTGAACGAAAACGTCTCTACTTGTGCACAGTTCTCATCCAAAACCCAAACTTTCTTATTCTTGACGAACCAACTAATGATTTAGATATAGTAACTCTCAATGTTTTGGAAAATTTTTTATTGGATTTTCCAGGATGTCTAATTGTTGTGTCACATGATCGCTATTTTATGGATAAAATTGTCGATCATTTATTTGTATTTAAAGGTGAGGGAATTATCGAGAATTTCCCGGGAAATTACAGCGATTATCGTGCGTATGAAGATAGTGCCTCAAAATCCAGTAATCATATGAAAAAAAATGTGAAAAAAGACTGGAAAAAAGATGACCATATTAAACTCTCGTATAATGAACAAAAAGAACTTAATAATATTGAAAGTAAGTTAAAATCTCTTGAAATTGATAAGGTTGATTTAGAAGCAAAATTTCTTGATGAATCTTTATCGATGACAGAAATAAATGAATTGTCAGAAAAAATTCAAACAATCATTGACACCATTGAAAACAAGGAACTTCGATGGATGGAATTACAGGAAAAAATAGACAGTGAATGAGTAAATATTCGTTGTTAGCTTATATAAAGTTTTTAAAATCATCGACGAATCAGCATGGCATTCACTCACCTTTCGTTTACAAACTTGTAACCGATTGTTTTTACGACTTGAAAAAACATAAAGAATACGAAGTTTTAAAGAAATATCGCCAAGATTTATTAAATAATTCAACACGTATCCAAGTCACAGATTTCGGTTCGGGAAGTCGCGTATTTCAATCATCGTTTCGAATGGTTTCTCAAATTGCCAAAACCTCGGGATCAACGTGTAAAAGATCAAAATTATTGTTGAGATTAGTCAAATACTTTGGTCCAAAAAACATGCTAGAATTAGGAACTTCATTAGGAATTGGAACCTCCGCTCTTAGTTTGGGAAACGAACATGCGAACATAACAACGATTGAAGGTTGCCCCGAGATAGGAAA